>Ga0233424_10000894_pt1 | contig 31328 bp, 24 predicted proteins | sample Watercolumn_Towu_FD_181011 | JGI IMG/M metagenome (GOLD analysis project Ga0233424, IMG submission 181011) | Freshwater microbial communities from Lake Towuti, South Sulawesi, Indonesia - Watercolumn_Towuti2014_125_MG | ecosystem: Environmental > Aquatic > Freshwater > Lake | place: Indonesia... | reverse complement strand
AATCACCAACGGGACGACTTCGCCGACACCATCCACACGGCACTCGACGCCCTGGAATCCCTCACTCACCACCAAACCCGCACCCTCGCGGGCATTCTGTCAAATAACTTTTGGTTACCTACTTAGTATTCGGTGATGACTTCGTTTCCAGCGCGTGTGCCGAGTCCTCGCCAAAGCGACAAGTTGATGTTGTCGCTGATCGGTTTCACCGAACCATCGCACAGCAAGGCGTGGACCATTCCGAAGTGATAGCTGCGGGCTGTCATCACGGCGTAGGTCGGACCCGGCGGCGTAAGCCGTCCTTCACGTTTTGAAACATAATCAATGTCGTACGTGATTCCCCCCACCGTCTGCAGGACTTTCGTATTCGGAGTCAGTGTCGTTGTGACTCCGGTCTGATTCGCGCGTCCGTCCACCCATTCGTTGTGCCCGCTGGTTTTCGGAGCGGTGCTTCCAGCATAGGTCACAACGGCGGCTGCGTCGACCGGGGCCGGAGCGCCGGCGGTTGCCGGATTGCCTGTGTCTCGAACGTAGGCCTGGCCCGCCTTGACCTCAACCAGCGCCAGGGTGTTACTCAGTCCGTCGATCGCATTCGCGGCTGTCAGAGCACTGTTTGGAAAGAACATCCCGTTGCCACCTTGGTTGGTTGCGGGATCGTAGACGAACCAAGTCCCCAGGTTGGCACCGTAGTTCAGCGGGAAGTGTGTGACCGGTGGATCGGGGTAAGGTACTGCGGCGATTTCGCTGGGGCAGATCAGTGTAGGGATCCGCCGCGGACAAACCGCATCGTTGGGAGCAACATCGTAGTTCTTGCCGAAATCGATCAGGTTCTGGAGGTTTGCCTGCTCAAGAAACGGCAGCAGGCGAGCCTGTGCCGACCATCCCTTCACTTCGGTCGTATATCCAAACGGAATGCTGCACGTATGCGGGAAGTAGCGATGCTGGTCGGCGTAGTTGTGTATCGCCAGTCCAAGTTGTTTGAGATTGTTCTTGCACTGGGTACGCCGAGCCGCTTCACGGGCTTGCTGAACGGCGGGAAGCAGGAGCGAAATCAGAACTGCGATGATCGCGATGACCACGAGCAGTTCAATCAGCGTGAATCCGCGGCGACGATGGAACATGGTGATAGAACCTCCACAGGAGAGACACACGGAAGCCTGTCGGAACAACCGTGGTGGTCATTCGGCGTCACACACGCGGTGACGGGAGGTCGCAGGTATGCTGGCGAGCCGTGGAGGCGTGGCTGGCGACTTGAAGACCCATCACAGGCTTGCAACTGAGACTCAATCTCAGTCTCTTGACGCAATGTAAGCCGCTGCTTTCCTTCTGTCAAGCATGAGAGTTGTGATTTCTTGTTGCTGAAGAATAGTAATGTCAAACGTCATCCCACAGCCTGACTCATCCGGTTTGGTTCCCGCTATCATCCCTGGATCAGTTTCTCAAGCTCAGACGCCGACAATCTCTGCCGAACAATTACTGCGCGGCCACCGGGAGATTGTCATCACGCACGGCGATGCCGTTTACCGGCTGCGATTGACCCGCAAGGGAAAGCTCATCCTTCAGAAATGACCGCGCGGGCGTATTGTCAATTTGGACCGCGTTGCTTCCCGGTCGAAGACAAAACACAACGAGCCGCGGCGGTGACCGAGGGTCGTCTTCGATTTGAGCAACCGACGCGGTGACGTTCGGTCGTGCGTTAGTACCGGTAGTAGTCCGGCTTGAAGGGACCGTCCGCAGGAATTCCCAGATAGTCGGCCTGCTTGGGAGTCAGCTTCGTCAGCTTCACTCCGAGTTGATCGAGGTGCAAGCGGGCGACTTCTTCATCGAGTTTCTTCGGTAGCATGTGCACGCCGAGTGAGAACTTTTCCGGCTCGGTCCAGAGCGCGATTTGAGCCATCACCTGATTCGTGAACGAATTACTCATCACGAACGAGGGATGCCCCGTCGCACAGCCGAGATTGACCAGGCGCCCCTCGGCGAGCAGGAGAATGCTCCGACCGGTCTCCTTGAAAGCGTAGCGATCGACCTGCGGCTTGATGTTCACCTTCCTGGCTTTGCCGGATTTCACCTGTGATTCCAACCAGGCCACATCGATTTCAATGTCGAAGTGCCCGATGTTGCAGATGATCGCGTCGTTTTTCATCGTCGCGATGTGTTCGCCACGGATGATGTCGCAGCAACCGGTCGTCGTGACGAATACGTTGCCGAGCGCGGCCGCCTCCTCCATCGTGGTCACTTGAAAGCCTTCCATCGCCGCTTGCAGAGCGTTGATCGGGTCGATTTCCGTGACGATCACACGGGCACCGTACCGCTGCATCGAGTGCGCACACCCCTTGCCGACGTCGCCGTATCCGGCCACGACAACGACCTTGCCGGCGATCATCACGTCGGTCGCCCGCTTGATCCCGTCCGCCAGCGATTCGCGGCAGCCGTACAGGTTGTCGAATTTGCTCTTCGTGACCGAATCATTGACGTTGATCGCCGGCACCTTCAGTTCGCCGCGCTGGTGCATCTGGTACAGCCGATGGACTCCCGTCGTTGTCTCTTCGGACAAGCCGCGAATATCGGCCAGTAACTCGGGGTACTTGTTATGCACCATCGCCGTCAGATCGCCGCCATCGTCGAGGATCATGTTGAGCGCGTTGCCATTTGGCCAAAACAGCGTTTGTTCGATGCACGAGTTGAACTCCGCGGTGTTCATCCCTTTCCACGCGAACACGCCGATTCCTTTCGCGGCGATTGCGGCCGCCGCGTGATCCTGAGTCGAAAAGATGTTGCAACTCGACCAGCGAACGTCCGCGCCCAGTTCGATCAGCGTTTCGATGAGCACGGCGGTCTGGATCGTCATGTGCAGGCAGCCCGCGATCCGGGCTCCCTTGAGCGGCTGGGACGGGCCGTATTTCTTCCGCAAGGCCATCAAGCCGGGCATCTCGTTCTCGGCCAGTTCGATTTCCTTCCGACCCCAGTCGGCCAATTTCATGTCGGCCACCTTGTAATCCGGCTCGACCGGCGCGGGCCGACGGTTGGGCTTGGCTGGCTTGGTGGATTCGAGCGTCGCGGAAGACATTCAGACAACCTCATTTTGTGAAACATGGGAAACAGCTCGGCCGGGGAAACAACATCCAGCCGGCGGCAGATCAGACAATCTGGACCTCGAAAATCTCGGTCGCAGGATAGGCAATCCCGCCGCACCCAGCAATGCCTCTCGTAGGTCAGGCTTTTCAGCGGGCGCACGACGCACATTGCAGTGTAACCCGCTCTCGCCGAGAGCGGCCGAAAGATACTTGTTGGCCGCCCGCACCGCTCTCGGTGAGAGCGGGTTACAGTAGGCGCCGGCAATTCGCAAAGTGCGTCGTGCGATCCATTCCAGCCTGACATGCGCGCTAAGCAAGTCGATGCTTTCGCAGCAGATCTTGAAGCTGCGTGAAGGCGTCGCCGTCGGCTTGGGCGCACGGTTTGAGAGGGCAAAGTTCTTCGGCGATTGCTTTCAGGTCGTTGTCGTGCTCGGGGAGCATGGCATTGACGAGCGCTCCGTAAGCGGCGGTTTGATTCGCCAGCTTGTCGCGACGAGCGCTGACCAGCACGTCGCACTCGGGGACGAGCATCCGCACGCCGGCGTGGAACACGCGTTGTAAGAACTCGGACTGGCTGAGGCCACCGGTCAGGACGAATCGACGGATCGGTTTGCGTGCGTCTTCGACTTCGTCGAGCATTTTGCTCACGAGCAGCAGCAGTTCGAGCATGATCGAGAACTGTGTGGCGGCGGCCTTTTCGCCCACCGTCAGATGGCTCCACGACTGTGGGTAAAACTCCTCCCCGTCGAGATGCACCACGCGAGCGATCTTTGAAACGGGAACCCTGCCGGCCAGATTGTTAAGCTCCGCGTAAGTCTCATTGGCGGCGAACAACGATTTGAACCGGTCGTACCATTTGCAGCAATCGGCCAGCATCATGAGCAGCATCCGGTCGTCGTAGAATTCAAAGCAGGCGGCCGCGCCGCGGAGATGATCGGTCGGGCGGCAACGCCGGTTGACGGTGCCGCTGGTTCCGGCCGAAACCACGATCGTCCGCCGATCGACCAGCCCGCCGCATCCGGCTCCCGTCGCGTGGTTGTCACCGAGTCCCGACACCACCGTCCAGTCTTTGAGCAGCGTCCGCAAACTGGACCATTCGCCGCCAGCATCTTCGCTGGCGACCACGGTCCCGACGTTCTTCGCGCTCGGGATGACCTTCGGGAACCACTTCGGTTTGAGACCCGCCTTCGAGATGACTTTCTCGGCAAGTCGCTTCGATTTCTGAACCAGCAGCCCGTTGCTGACGGCATCGGACGTGGAGAGCCGGGATTTACCTGTCAGCTCCAGCGCGATCCAGTCACCGGTGGTGAGCACCTGATCGACCTGCTTGGTCAACTCCTTCTCTTGCCGCAGCGCCCACATGAGTTTTGGGAGGATGAATCGCTCTTCGATTCGGCCAACGATCGCCTCGGCTCGTTGCTTTCGCAGCCTGGCAACATCGTCCGTGGCTGCGTTGCACTGCCAACTCAGCGCGGGAAGCAACGGCTGTCCGGCGTCGTCCAGCAACACCATGTCGTGTTGCCTCACCGACAGCGACAGCGCACCCGGCTTGTCGAATGTCCAGCCGTCCGCTTGCAGGAGTTGAAGAACCTTGAGGATCGTGCCGGGAACGCGCCCGAGGTCGAACGCCGGCTGATCATGCCACGTCGTCGCCCCCTCGGTGGCGTGGTCCGCGTACTGCTCCTGACCGTCCACGCCGCGAACGCCGATGCCCGTCTTCGACGTGGCGACGTCGATCCCGATGTAACGAGCAACCTTTTGTTCAGGCATGATCGGTCCCGTGCTTGGCAACGTGATCGCAGTTGGAAACGGATGAAGTATGAAGAGTGAAGTGTGAAGAGTGAAGTGAGCAGATAGCTGATGGTGAACTTTGTCGTTGATTCACGAGTCAAGTAATATCCGTGATGTGAAACAGGTTGTCAGGTGCGACATGGATCCACTCACCAAGACCCAACAGGCCCTTCGTGGTCGCGATCTACGTGACATGTCACCAGTCCAACTTCGTGACTGGATCAACGCCTGCGAGAAGATGGAACGCTTCGTCAAATTCAACAAGGCGAGAAGAGGTTGGAAGCAATCACGCGAAGAAGCACTTGCGGAACTGGAGCGCCGTGGCGAATTGTCGCCATAACCTCACAACCTGGAGTCCGAGGACGGAGGCAGCGCTCGTCTTTCACACTTCTCACGTCACTCTTCACTCTTCCCAATCGACCACCAGCCGTCCAGCAGCTTGGCGAGTTGGCTCACGCGGGCGGAGTTCATTTCGGCGACGTTCTGTTTCTCGTGCGGATCGGTGGCGATGTGGAAGAGTTCGGGGGACGACTTGGCGGCGGTGGGGACGATCAGTTTCCAATCGGCCTGCCGGACCCAGCGGTGGGTGACGCTCAGCGTGGGCTTGCCGAGTTCCACGCAGTCGTGGGTGTAGATTTCTCCGAACACGGCGTCTCGTCGCAGTGGTTTCGCGCCCGATGCGACGTCGATCAGGTTCACGCCGGACATTTTTTCCGGCGGCTTGAGGCCGCACGCGGCGAGGATGGTTGGGGCGAGGTCGATCGTCGAAACCAGACCGTCATGCCGGCCGGGTTTGATCCGGCCCGGGCAGCGGAGGATCACCGGTGTGCGCACGCCGGCGTCGTACGGTGTGTTTTTGCTGCGGGTCAGAAATTGTTCGCCTTGCTTCACTGGTCCCGTCGATTGAATCCAGCCATTGTCCACGACGTAGACCACGAGCGTGTTGTCGGTTAGCTTGTGATCGTCCAGCCACTTCAAGAGTTCGCCGCACGTTTCGTCGAACCATTCGCACATGGCCCAGTACTTTGCCTGCCGCACGTCGCGGCCGGGCGCTTCGTACTTTTTCAAGATGAGTTGCGGCGGGTTGTGCGGTTGATGCGGCATCATCGGCGCGTACCAGACGAAAAACGGTTGCCCCCGCCCCTTCGATTCGGTGATGAAGTCGTAGATGGGCTGCATCGTCTGGCGACCGATCACCAGTCCCTCTTCGCCGTGGCGGCCGGTCTTGGTCATGCCGTGGGTGAACCCGCCGTTCTCGAACGGTCCCTCCCAGAACTTGCCCGTCTGGAAACTGCGATAGCCGCGCTCGGCGAGCAACCGCGGGATCGTGGGCGACTCGCGCAGGAACGGCAGCATCAGCGACCGATCGACGCCTTTGGGCGGATCGTTGCAGCAGATTTTGTGCTGGTGCGCGAACTGCCCGGTCAAAAGTGTCGCGAGGCTGGCTCGGCAGAGCGACGTGGGGACGTACGCATTCGGAAACACCGCCCCGCCGGCGGCCAGACGGTCGATGTTCGGCGTCTTGACGTGCTCATGCCCCATGAACCCGTAGTCCGTCCACGCCATGTCGTCGCCGACGATCATCACGACGTTGGGTGGCTGGCCTGCCGATTCGTCGAGGTCAGTCGTGAGGGTGAGTGCGAGGAGGAGCGGGATCATCATGGTCTTCCAATGAGTTGCGAGGATTGCCGAGGCAGTGTGATGACAACAAAGCAACGGACCATCGGGAAAGCTGACCGATGAGCATGATCCATGCAAGTATCATGGCCATCGCAACGAGTCGTGAGGCAAAGCTGTCGGGTCGGTGCCACAAGATTCCGCTTGCTGTGCCGCACCAGATCAACGCGTTTGTCACGGCAGTTGGCAGAGTCGCCCACAGAACGAGGCATGCCAAAACGAATGCCAGCACAAACTCGAGTATCTGACGAAGCACTTGCCTGCCCCTCTGCATTGACTATTGACTTATCTGATAGATTGCAGGTCGGTACATCGGCTTCGGGATCGGCTTGCGTCGCGACTTGGCTGCCGCCAACCAAGCGGCCTTGGCGGCTTGAGCTTCTTGCAAGGCTTCCTCCGGTGTGGCTCCGCACGCGGAACAGAATCGCAGGTCAGGAATGTCCGCGATGTAGCACTCGTCTTCTTCGCTGTAAAAAATGTTGATGTGGTAGTCCTTCACGATTCTCTTTTCCCCCTGCTTTCTCTGTGAACTCTGCGGTTTGATCTCGGAAATGTCAACCGGACGACCGCACGATCTCCATCGCGCGGGAACAGAGGTCGCGGGCGGGGGCGGGGGCGGGGGCTTCGGCGATCACGCGGAGGATCGATTCGGTGTTGCTCGCCCGGACCTGCACCCAGCGGTCGGGCCAGTCGAGGCGGAGGCCGTCCCCTTCGGTCGGGGTGGCGTCCGCGAACGCCCGTTTCAAGGCGGCACACGCGGCGGTCACGCGGTCGCGGTCGCAGGTGAGCTTGTCCTTCACGATCGTGTATTTTGGAAGCGAATCGACCCAACGCGAGAGCGGCTCGCGGCGAGCGGTCAGCCCGGCCAGCACATACGCCATCGCGGCGAAGCTGTCGCGGACGTAGCCCACCTTCGGTTCGATCAGCCCGCCGTTTCCTTCGCCGCCGATGATCGCGTGCACGTCGCGCATTTTTGCGACAACGTTGGCTTCGCCGACGTGGGACCGGAAGAACGGGCAACCGTGTTTCGCGGCGATGTCGGCGGTCGTGCGGCTGGTCGACCCGTTCACCACCACTGGCCCGGGCGTTTTTTGCAGGATGAAGTCGGCACACAGCGCCAACGTCAATTCTTCGCCGATGTAGCGTCCGGTTTCGTCCACGATCGCCAGCCGATCGGCATCGGGGTCCTGAGCGAACCCGACGTCGGCTCCGACTCGAAGAACCTCCGCGCACAGCCCGCCGAGATTTTTTTCGAGCGGTTCGGGATCGTGCTCGAAGCGGCCGTCGGGTGTGCCTCCCATCACGAACACGTCGCAGCCCAGCGATTCCAGCAACTTCGGCCCGAGGATGCCTCCACTGCCGTGGTTGCAGTCGAGGATGACCTTCGCGCGGCGCGAGCGGATGGCGGCGATGTCCACGAGGGCGTGGACCTTGTGCAGATGGATGTCGGAGGATGGAGGATGGAGGATCGAGGATGGAGGTTGCGACACTGCAGCGAGCGATTCGACTTGGCCGAGTTTGTCCCAGCCGACGAGGTGGAACGAGCGCGAGTTCAGGATCGCAAGCAGCTTTTGGCCCAGCGATTGATCGAACACGGACCCTGCGGGGCCGAACGGTTTGAGGCCATTCCATTCGACGGGGTTGTGGCTGGCGGTGATCTGCAAGCCGCCGGCCGCGCGAAGCTCCTGCACCAGCACGCCGCAGGTTGGGGTCGAAGCGATGTCGGCGTCGATCACCGTGCAACCGGTCGCGGTTAGCCCGGCGATGACGGCGTGTTTGACCATCGTCCCCGTTGAACGACCGTCGCGCGTGAGCACAACCCGGCCGCCGTCCATCAGCGTGCCGAACGCACACGCGAAGTCAATCAGGTACGCGGGGTCGAGACCATCGCCGACGACGCCGCGCAGGCCGGAGATGCTGAGGATGCGTTGGGGCATGGATGAATGAAAAGCTTCGATCGAGAACAGGCAAGTCCCCTCTCCCCCTTGGGGGAGAGGGTTAGGGTGAGGGGGCCGAGCAGTATCGGACGATCATGGCTCACTTGACTCCATTGAGCGTGACGCTTCAGAGACGCTCGGCCCCCTCACCCCCGACCCCTCTCCCCCGGTGGGGAGAGGGGAGAGGTCGCGCTGCTGGTTGGAGGTCAGTCGCTGTTCCGCCTCTCGCTGACACGCGATGACGCGGTCGCGGACGAGCGACACGAGTTCGGCCTCGCGGCCTTTGGCGCTGAGTTCCTCGACGACGCTCGCCGCCAGCGGTTCGCCAAACACGACGCAGACTTTGCGCGGCTTGATGAACCAACTGCCGCGGCCGAACGCCCGGTTGGCCCCTGCGATGCCAACCGGGTAAATCGGCACACGACCGCGGCGCACGAGGGCGATGAATCCGGGTTTGAAATCGGCCACCGCGCCGTCGCGGCTGCGAGTCCCTTCCGGAAACACGCCGCAAAGGAATCCTGCGTCCATCCGGCGGATGGTTTCCTTGATGATCGCAGGCGATCCGCCGTCACGGTTGATCGGCATCACGTAGGTCTTCCTCAAAATCCATCCCACCACCGGCACGCGGAACAACGAATCGCGGGCAATGTAACTCACCGGCCGATTCAGCGGCAGACCGACCAGCAGCGGGTCGAGGAAACTCTGATGGTTGGCGATCACCAGCCCGCCGCCCGACTCCGGGATGTGCCGCGTGCCGATCGCCCGGTATCGAAGCCAGACGAGAAACACGAGCCGCAGCACGATCTGACACGAATACCACAGCCAGTTGCGGCGCGTAGGCGGACCCAGTTCGGAGACGTTTCGCGTCGGCTCGTCCATCGCGCGAGCATAGCCGCCGCCGCGAAGTGGCTCAACCGCGGATGTCAGGTCTCGTAGGACGGCCCTTCCGGGCCGTCACCGGTTCCACGAGTCGACGGCCCGGAAGGGCCGTCCAACAGTCCGTCATCTTTTGTTCCGCCACTCGTCCGGCAAGTCGGGCTTGGTGTCGATCAGGATTCCTAGGATCGCCCGGCGATCGGTTGCGGACAGATGAGCAAACGCGGGACCGGAGTCGGCTCCGGTCAAGACTTCGTACAGCCGGTGGAGCACGAACGAACGGACTTCGTCGGGCAGTGCGTCGAAGCTCGGCGAGTAGATCAGGCAGCTGCACGGGTGCTTGAACAGGCGGCGTTCGAGATCGAAATCGCGCAGCGATCGGCCGCGGCGATCGCGCGGGCCACGCTTCTCGAACTCAGTCGCGTAACCGCTCGTTCCCTCGATCTTCGAAGTCAACGGGGTTTCGCCGCTGAACAGCAGGTATTTCACCAGCGCCTCGCCGGCGTCGCGGATCCGCACGGTCGTGCTGTTCCAGCGGTGATTGGGCGGCTCGTGCAGTTCGCGGTTGAGAGCCGCTTCCTGATGCAGCGCCTGCCGTGTGGTGAAGCTGGCGCGGGTCAGCAGGTTCTGGGCTTCCGCCTGATGTTCGAGAACCAGCAGGGCCACGATATCACTGTGCGGCGAGAGGTACGTGGTCGTGTCAAAAAGTTTCGACAGATCGGTCACGTTCTGACCATCCGCGTTGTCGAGATCGTGCGGCACGGTTCGCGACGTCACGATCAGGTTGCCGAGGTGCGACTGATCGCCATGCGTCCCCGTGACGTACCAACCGCCCCAGCGGTTTTTGATCGGGCTAGTGTGATCGATCCGGTGCGTGCCGCCGGACAGGATCGGGAACCCGCCTGCGTCCGGAAACACCGATCGCACGAGATGCCCCGGCACTCCCTGAGTCTGCGACGATCCATGACACAGCAGGCAAGAATTTCCCAGCCGTTGAAACTTCGGCCTGGTCGTTTCTTCCTGCGGGAGGGCGTAGTAAACTGTCCCCAACTGCGGATCGACGGCCGATATCTCGACGACATCCCCGTGCTGGCAAAAACCGACGTACACGTCGTCGTTGAAGTAGAGGGCACGCGGCGTGCGCGGGGCAATGCGATGCCGCTGGAAGCTCGTCTTTGAAAACACGAGCGACTGCGACGACACCGGAACATCGAGGGCCTTGAGGACTGCCCGCAGGTAGCCGAAGTGATCGTCGTATTCGAACTTCACGCGACCGGCATCCAGCCGCGCCTGCAACTCCGTGATCCGATTGCTCGCCGCCGCGGATTCGTAGTTGATCGGCGGCTTGTCGAAATCCTGACCGCAGGCCGAGCGTGATGGCCCACTGATTCCGAGCGCGATCGCTGTGAGAACAAACACCGCGACCGAGACTCCGGCCAGCTGTCGCGATCGCACGCGTGTGATTGAGGGGTCAAAGCGTGGCATGTTCGTAGCGCTACGATCTCGGGAGAGCATCCTGGTAGTGCCGCGTGATCAGGTCATTCTGCAGCCAGAGCAGCTTGTTGAACGCCTGCAGCGTCCGCGACTCTGTATCGCGCGACAGGCCGAGACCGTGGATCGTTTTCAGCAGTGCATCGGAAACGAAGCCCATCAGAGCGTTCATCTGCACCAGCGGCACGTTGATCTCCTTCGACCCGGCCTTCGGCGTGTGAATCTTCCCGACCAGATCGAGGTACTCGACCATCTTGCCGTCGTAGGGCTTCGTCACGAGAGCCGCCAGGTACCGCGCAAGGTGTTGCTTGCGGAATTTGATCATCTCGTGGTTCTGCGTCAGCGATTCGAGATCGGCGGGGACGGCCCCTTCGTAGCCGAACTGCCTCGGGACGAAATGCCGCTTCGTCGCGTCGTAGCCAAACAGCTTGTCGTAGACCGCGTCCACGAGGGCTGGGACCAGCGGAGCCAACAGCGAGGCCGCCTGGTGGATGGCCTTCACGTCATTGTCGTCGAAGCCGACGAACTCGGTGAGGTAGCCAAAGCGATAGCCGAGGTCTGATTCGAGGCGCTGCTCGTCAATTTGCTTCACAGTCATTCTCCTGAGTGCTGGGAGTGAAAAGATTCTGAAATCTCGGCCACCTGGCAGCGGTGTCGTTCCGGTGGTCGTGGTGGGACGGCAGGTGGGACATCTCGGCCGAGATGTCCCACCGGACGACGAACATGGTTGTCGGCGAAGCCATTTTGCAACTCGTATGCCGCGAGGCGCATCGGCCGCGCAGTGTCGAAATGGCCTCAGTGTGCGAGGCGGAATCGGCGTCGTTTGGCGACTCGATGGACTGCCTGCTTCGCAACCGTGCGGAATCGCGCGCTGACTGAGCAACGATCGGCGTGTGACGGCGTGTGGCGATTTCGCGCAAACGAATTTCCGCCGTCGCGGCGAAGCCGTCAAGCTCGGGCATCTGCACGTCCATCAGCACGACGTCGAAGTGGTCACGGGACCAGAGATCGATCGCCACGCGACCGTTCTCGGCGATGGTGACGGCATGTCCGCGCTTCTCAAGCAGGCGTGTCGCGAGTTTCTGGTTGACGACGTTGTCCTCGGCCAGCAGGACGCGCAGCGATCGCGAGCTGGCGGGGAGCGGCTGCGGGACGTGGGCCAGCAGGTGCAGGTCTTCGTGTGCCCGTTGTCCGAGGGCGGTAAGCATGGCGTCGAGCAGTTGCGAACGCCGCACGGGCTTGACGAGGAATGCGGACACGCCAAGGTCGCGGCAGCGCATGGCATCGCCCTGACGCTCGGCAGACGACAGCATCATGATGGTCGGACGGTTGATGGCAGTGTTCCGCGAAATGCGATTGGCCACGGCAAACCCGTCAAGGCCGGGCATCATGCTGTCGAGCAACACGAGTGAAAACGGTTCGTCGGTTTCGCGTTGGCGTTCCAGTGCGGCCAGGGCTTCGGCGCCGCTGGCGACAACGGTTGGCCGCATGTGCCAGTGCGTGAGCAATTCTTCCAGGATGCGGCGGTTGGTGGCGTTGTCATCGACGACCAGCACGCGCAAATCGCGGAGGTCCACGGGTTCGATTTCAGGTGGCGGCTCGGCCGTCCGTCCGAACCACGCGGTGAAATGGAACGTGCTCCCGTGACCTGCCGAGCTTTCCAACCAGATTCGCCCACCCATCATCTGCACGATCTGAGCCGAGATGGCCAGGCCCAGTCCGGTTCCGCCATACTTTCGCGTCGTCGAGCTGTCGACCTGCGAGAAGGCTTGGAACAGGATGGCCTGCTTCTCGGCTGGGATACCGATGCCGGTATCCGAGACGGAGAAGTGCAGGCTGACCGTGTTGTCGTCCAGCGATTCGACCGCCACGCGCACCACGACCTCGCCGCGCTCGGTGAACTTGATCGCGTTGCCGATGAGGTTCATCAGCACCTGCCGCATGCGGCCGGGATCGCCCAGGAGGTTGTCGGGCACTTCGGTGGGAACGTGACACGCGAGCTCCAGGCCGCGCTGGTGAGCTCGCACCGCGAGCGCGGCGACCGATTCCTCGAGCTGCTCGCGCAGTCCAAACTCGATGCTCTCCAGGTCCAGCCGGCCGGCTTCGATTTTTGAAAAGTCGAGGATGTCGTTGATGACGATCAGCAGGTGGTCCGCCGACGACTTCACCAGGTTGAGGAATTCGCGCTGCTCCTCGGTCAGCCTCGTATCGAGTGCGAGGTCGGTCATGCCGATGATGCCGTTGAGCGGCGTGCGGATCTCGTGGCTCATGTTGGCGAGGAATGTGCCTTTGGCCCGGCTTGCGGCTTCGGCGGCATCCTTCGCGTGATGCAACTCCAGAATGGCCAGTTGTCGAGCCATGAACATTCCAATCTGACTGCCGATGGCCAGGAACATCCTGACGAGTTCCTCGTCCGGTTGCCGCCACTGGCGGCTGAACAACTCGATGACTCCCAGCACCTGGTCGCCAAGTCGGATGGGAAACGCGAACGCGCCGCGCAGGCCGGCCTTGGCGGCTTGCGCGGTGCGTTGAAAATGCGGATCAGCGGGAGCGTCTTCCCAACCGATGGCTTCGCCGGTCGCCCACACGCAGCCGGGGAGATCGCTGCCGGGAGCGAATACCGAGATGTGGGTGACCGCGGCGAAATCGGGAGCAGGATGCTGTGGCGAGGTCCAAACGTCCACGCAATGCAGCACCGGCTGATCGCGATCGACGACCCACAGCGAACCGACGTCCCAGTTCAACACCTCGCCGAAGGCCTGCAGGATTTCGGCGGCCGCTTCGGGCAGCGACGTGGCGGCGGCGAGAACTCGCGTGGTCGCGAGCTGGGCAGTCAGCCGCTGCTCGGCTCGCTTGCGAGCCGTCACATCCCAAAAGATGACCTGCGTGCCGATGATTTCGCCGCGCGCGTCGCGGATCGGCGTTTTCATGACCTGCACGTACAGCAGGTCTCCGGTCGCGGTGCGGTGTTCCTCGACGACGTCGAGCGTGTTGCCGGATTCAATCACCGCCACGTCGTCGTGTCGATACTTGTCGGCGAGTGCTTTGGGAAACAGGTCGTGGTCCGTCTTGCCGACGATTTCTTCGAGGGATCGACCGATGGTGGCACAACAATGCTGGTTGGCGAACGTGAATCGCCCCTGCAGATCCTTGCGCAGAATGTTCTGCGGCAGGCACTCGACGAGCGAGTGGTAAAGCGCCTCGGATTCGCGCACCGATTCCTCGACTCGACGGCGCTCGGCGACCTCGCGGGTGAGTTCGGCGTTGGCGTTGGCGAGGTCGCTGGTGCGGTGCGCAACCCGTTGTTCGAGATTCGCCTGCGACGCCGAAAGCTCCTCCGTCATGCGGTTGAACGACGTGGCCAGCGATCCGATTTCGTCGGCTGACCGCACGTCCACGCGCACCGACGGATCGCCATCGGCGACGGCGGCCGTCTTGTCCGCGAGTTCGAGGATCGGTCGCGTGAATCGTTTGGCGAGGAGATAGGCCAGGCCGAGCGCGGCCACGAGCAGTGCGGCCTCGAGTGCCAGCAACATGGTTCGCAGGCGCGCGAGGGGGGCGTAGGCCTCAACCTCGTCAATTTTCACGACCAATCCCCAATCGCGATAGCCGACGGGTCGATGGGCGGCGACAACACGAGTTCCGCGATAATCTCGCGTGTGAGCCAACCCGTCGGCCCCTTCGACCGCGTGTAACATGGCCGGAGCATCCTCGGGCGAAACCGTGCGCGCCGTCGTGTCATCGCGCGGAGGAAACAGGTAGTGGATGCGGTTGCCGCTCCGTGTCCCCAGCAAAACGTCGCACGATTCGCCCAGACCGGTTCGATCAGCCAGGAATCTCACGAGAGGCGAGAGATCGGCCGTAACAAGCACGACGCCGATCACCCTGTCGTCCGCACTCGTCACTGGACCACTGACCGTGGCGACAGGTCCCTCGTTCGTATCGCGAGGCAGGCCGAGATGCTGTCCGTACAGGCCAGCGACAAAATCGACGTCCTCGGAGCGGTCCTGGCCGATCTCGGCGGGACGCGTCGCAGCCACGACCCGGCCCTGTGGAGTCGCGATCGAGATCGTCCGGAACTCGATCGTGGCGTTTCGGGCGTCTTTCAGGATGGGATCGGCCTGCTCGCAAAACTCCTCGATGGTGAACTGCCCGCCGTCCAACTCGTCCATCAGGTTTCGCAGCCGCGTCCGGCTGGCAATGAGTTCCACGCGCTCCCGTTGCTGCTGGATGTACGCAAGCAGATACGTCTGTCGATCCGACGCCGCCAGCTTGAGCCGGTCATCGATCTCCTCGCGAATCGCGTTGCGCACGACGGTGTATCCGTTCACGCTCAGGCAACCGCCGGTCAAAATGACCACCAGCGCCACGAATGCAGTCAAACGAAACACCAGCGATGATCGCCAGGAGATTCCCCTGGTGCTCGGCGACGAAGCGGCATCACGTGGGGCGGGAGAGCTCATGCGGATTCGCCAGCGCGGCGCGATCCCGGTGTCGTCCGGAGGTCGAGCAGGCCCTCCACGGCATTCGGTCGCGACGGCTGACCGCTATTCTGTGCTGATCAACGCCCGTCGGCAACCATGCCGAAGCAAACTTCGACCGAGCAACCGACCGTGGGACCGGCGTCCTTCCGTTGCCCCTGGCCTTCGATTCATCGGCGGGACGCCGGCGCCACGGGCTTGTAGGCCGCGCTGGCATTGCGGTGAAAGTACTTTTCGCTGGCTTCTCGCCCGCGGCCGGAAAAATAGTCCGCGACGATTTTCTGCACGACGGCATACGACGCGAACCGCTCGCTGACGGGCCAGTTGCTGCCGTAGATCAGCCGATCTTCGCCGAACGCGTTCCAGACCACGTCGAGCGTTGGCTTGTAAAACGCGACGTCGTCGGGCGCCTTGCCGTTCGTTCGACCCGTCCCTTCGACGAGGGCGGACACTTTGCAGAACACGGCCGCGTGTTTGGCGGCGGCTTGCATGCCGCGTTTCCACGTGGCGGGCGGTTCCTGGCCGTCAATCCGCACGTTGGCGCAGTGATTGATCACGATTCGGAGTTCCGGCAACCGCTCTGCCAATCGCGCGACATCCGCGGGCAGGTCTGGGCCGCCGTTCACGTCGAGTTGCAGATCGTGGTCCACGAGCGATTTCAGATCGCGCACGAATTCCCGTCGGTCGAGGCGCTCCTTCAGCATCGCATGGCCAATTCGAATCCCACGGAAGTGCTTGTACGCGCCGAACCGTTTCAGATTCGGAGCGAAGTCGTCGCCGCCGGGCCGCAGGTGACCGACCAGCCCGATGACGAACGGGTCTTTCGTGGCGAGGTCGAGCACCCACTGATTGTCTTCAACCCACGAGCTGGCTTCGACGACGATCGTCCCCGCCACGCCCAACGGCTTCGCGAACGATTTGTAATCGTCGGGAAGGACTCGACGGTACAGCAGCCTGTCATCCTTCCCCGGCCACGGCACCCCCTGCGGCCGAGTCGGATCGTAGAAATGTGTGTGCGTGTCGATGATCGCTGACACCGGCGGCTTGTCGGCCGCGAGCACAGACGCCGCGTTCGTGGATGCTGGCCCAAGCACACCCGCCGCAGTGACGCCTGCGGCTGACTTCAAGAATTGTCGGCGCGGCATCGCTGGCATCGAGTCGTCTCCCCGTGCAAATCAATGCGGAGGGTGGCACGCCCTGAAAAGGGTGTGGAATCGCCTCTGCAAACACGCCACGCCCTTCCCGTTGGTCAGGGCGTTCGACCCAAACTGTAGCACTACCGTCGGTGCGATGCAGTTCGAGCGCAACAAAAAAACCACCCCCGGTTCAGTACCGGGGGTGGCTCTGGGTCGAACTCAGACGGACTTTTGAGTTTCCGAATTGGTTCGCTATCAATGACTCACTTCACGCTTAGCCTCGCAAACCGAAGAGGTTCGACAGACGATTTGTCTTCTTTGTCTGATGGCTCTTGATCCGGGAGGGGAAGTAGGCTTCGGGTTCAGCCGGAGCCGGAATCGCTGCGGCGGGAGCCGGAGCGGGGGCCGGAGCCGGAGCCGCTTCAGCGGGAGCCGGAGCGGCAGCGGGCGCACTTTGAGCACCGCACGCAGCCGGAGCGTTGCAAGCCGGAGCGCACCCCTGGGTGCAGCCAGCCGTCTCACAGCAGTCCTTGACTTCGTAGCCACAAGCTTCCAACGCTTCTTCAGCCTGACGACGCACACCCTTGTCGCAATCACCCAGAGCCGCAATCAGGGCTTGAGTGGTGGCTTCGCTGCAGCAGCAGGGGTTCTTGCGAACCTGATCGCCGATTTCATCAGCGGCTTCCTTGCGGACCCGCTCGTCGCAATCGTTCAGAGCGTAGACCAAGGCTGCCATGATTTCGGGATTGCAAACGCAGTCAAACTTGTTGCCGAGCTTCTCGATGGCATTGCGACGATCCTTGGCATAGCAAGCCGTCTGCGAGACGTAGATCCAGTGAGCAATCTCACACGGATCGGCATCGCAGCACTTCGTCTTGCCACAGCAGCCTTGGTCACCGCAGCAACCTTTCTTGGCACCGCAAGCCGCCGGACCGCAGGCAGCCGGAGCGGCACAGGCCGCAGCCGCTGGTCCGCAAGCCGGAGCACACGCCGCCGGAGCCGCACAAGCGGCAGCCGCCGGACCACAGGCCGGAGCACCGCAGGTCGGAGCCGGGCAGCAACTCTTCTTGAAGCACTTCTTGAACAGATTGCAGCACTTCTTGTGGAGCGGAGCGCAGCACGTGGTGGGAGCTGCACCGCAAGCCGGAGCACAGCCAGCCGGAGCGGCACAGGCCGCTGCCGCTGGACCGCACGCAGCCGGAGCGGCACACGCCGGAGCACAACCCGGACCACACTTGGCCGGAGCTGCGCAAGCCGGAGCGCACGCGTTGGGACCACATCCCGGACCACACTTGGCCGGAGCCGCACAAGCCGGAGCGCACGCGGCCGGACCACACCCTGGACCACGCTTGGAGTCGGTGCAGCCAGCTGGCTTGCAGCAACTCCGCTGATACGTAAACACGTTCGGACAGGCTGGACGACAGATTACCGGCTTGCAGCAAGTCGGTTGGCAGGAGGGAGCGCAGCCACAGCTCTTCTCCGCGCCACAGCAGTTGTGGCTGACCTGGACGACACCGGCATTCGCCGTCGCTGTCATCCCGATCGCAGCCAAAACTGCGCTACACAGTTTCAACAGTTTCATGACTTAACGTCTCCTTCCCTTGGGATTGAGTTCGTGTGCCGAATTGACCGCCGTCGCGTCGGTCAGTGTTTCGTCCGAAGGCGGTTTTCCAGGAAAGCAGTTGAGTTCGACAACCGCCTTGCGACGCGCGTCGCATTTGTCCGAGGAAACCGACTGAAACGTCCGGTCAGACGGCAAGGACTCACGGCCTCAATCAGTGACGACTCGCACCGGCGCTGGCGGACTTTTCCGTAGTCCATGCCTCTCACGACCAGCGAACCCGATGGGTCTCAGCAAACAGGCGTCCATGCGGAAGCCTGTACACCTCGACTGATCGAACTTATCGGCGACCTGTCAAGTTGCCCTTGAGGCTCTCAAAGTGCTATCCGTGCAGATGGTTACGGCAATGCTGAGTCAAGGTTTTCGAGCTGTGAGTGTTAGCGAATCTGCATTCGACTTTGACGGCGCGAAACAACAGCCGAGACGTCAATTCGTGCTAAGCTGGAGAATCTGCGATGTGATTGCTTGAAATCCGACGACACCCTGCACGAGCCGTTTGTTCAGTCGTTGTCGGCAGCACCCCGAGCGCAAAACCGGCACTGCCGGGAGACGCGCTTGGAATGGATCAACCGGCAGCACTCCTACAATCACCACGAGCCGACGTCCGCACGTCCAGTCGCGCAAGGTCGTTCCGAAGCTTCTCGGTGTCGGTGAAGGTTTCGGCATGAAGTCCGAACCGGCGCCCAGCGGCCACGTACTCCGGAATGTCGTCGGTGTAGAAACAGCGGTCCGGTGAACACCCAATCGCCGCCACGGCGGCTTCAAAAATCTCCGGCTCCGGTTTCAGATGCCCCACCTCGCACGACAAAACGACGTCGTCGAATCGGTCCAGCACTCGAAAATTGTCGGCCACGTGTCGGAAATGCGGCCAACACGTGTTCGACAGCAACACAAGGTTGATGCCGAGGGCGTGCAGGTCGTCAAGCACCGGAAGCAGAGAAACGTTCTCCTCGAAGATGTCGGATCCCGCCCGATGCAAATCGGCGAATTCAAACTCGTGCTCCAGACACCGTTCCAGTTCCCGTTGAAACTCCCGCTCCGTGACCCATCCGCGTTCGAATCTCGCCTGCAGGCCCGTCTCGAACAGGACTTCGCGAATCTCCGCGCCCGACCGACCGCACAATGAACCGATCTGCGCACACATGCGATCGTGCGAGAAGAACGCCAGCACATTGCCCAGATCGAACAGCACGGTCTGCAGCACGGCAGCACCTCGGAAGGGTCAGCAATTGACGGTTGGAACGCGATTCCAGTAGAGTGGCATAACACAACGGCCCGGCTGCGAACAGACAGGCTCAATCCTGTTCCTTTCGCGATGACCAGCAGCGTGCTGTCACCAATCGCGGGTTGATTTCATTCGCCGTCGAAGCGGTTTCGGTCCGTGAACTCACGGCAAATTGGAACCGGGTGAGGGGAGGCCACGGTGTCCAAAATCAAGGGGATGAAAGGCAAGGAATCCGGAGGCGCTGGCGTTGTCGAACCGTCCACGAAACGGGGCGAAGCGTGGCCGTCGCTGCGGCAGTTCGCGGTCTTCATGGAAAACCGAGTCGGTCGCCTGCACGACTTGCTCCGCAAGTTCGAAAGTCCCGACATCCGCATTGTGGCGCTCAGCATCGCCAATTCCGTGGACTGTGCCATCGTCCGGTTGATGGTGAACAACACGGATCGTGGCCGTGAGATTCTCCAACTCTCGGACTTCTCGTTCTCCGAAAACGATCTCGTCGGAGTGGAGATTCCCGACGGGCCGCAACCATTCGTCCGAATCTGCATCGCCCTCCTGCAAGCGGAACTCAACGTCCATTACACCTATCCGCTGCTCTACCGCCGCGAAGGCCACGGTGCGATCGCGCTGTACGTCGATGATGTTGATCTGGCACTCCGCACCCTCGAAGAGAAAGGGTTGCGGGTCGTCACGGAAGACGACCTGCGTGACCAGGACGAGTTTTTTTGATTTTCGATTTTGGAATTGCGATTTTCGATTTGGCAAGCACATCGGGATCGCTCGCACTCAATCGAAAATCGGCAATCAAGAATCGAAAGTCAGATCATGCCCAACCTGCAACAGACTCCGCTACCCGCCGGCTTCGTGGATGTCGGCGCTCTGGCCATGCCGGCCACTGTCGTCGCGTTCCTCGAAGGACCGGCGGCCGACGCAGCCGGGCACGTCTTTTTTTCTGACATCATCAACAATCGCATCCTGAAGTTCGATCCGAGGGGGAACGAGTTCGCCGTCTGGCGAGCCGACAGCGGGAGATCGAACGGGCTGTTGTTTGACGCTCTAGGTCGGCTGCTGGCCTGTGAAGGAAACGAGTTCGGCGGCAACGGCCGTCGGCGAATCACGCGCACCGACATGCAGACCGGCAAGGTCGAGGTGCTGACGGAGCGGTTCGATGGCAAGCGGTACAACTCGCCGAACGATATCGCCGCACGATCCAACGGACAGATCTTTTTCACCGACCCCTGCTACGACCGCCGTCAGGAAATGGAACTGTTGCACGAATCGGTGTACCGCATCGACACTGACGGCAGGGTTACGCGGATCATCTCGCAGCCCGACATCCAGCGGCCGAACGGGATCGCGCTCAGCCCTGATGAGAAGACGCTGTACGTCGTCGATTCCAATCGGGGGCCGGGCAGCAACCGAAAGATCTGGGCGTTTGAACTCGATGCCGCCGGAAACCCGGGCGGCCATCAACTCGTCTTCGATTTCGCTCCGGGCCGCGGCGGAGACGGCATGGGTGTGGATGTCGAAGGCAACCTGTACGTGGCTGCCGGCGTCTACCGCGCCCGCAACGAAAGCGAAACGACCGACGTGCCGACCGGAATCTACGTCATCTCGCCCACTGGCAAGCTTCACGGCCGGATCCCGATCCCCGAGGATGTCATCACAAACGTCACGTTCGGAGGCGACGACCTCCGCACGATGTACGTCACCGCCGGCAAGACGCTGTGGCAAGTCCGCGTGAAAATCCCCGGCTGGGAAGTGCATCGCAAGTTGAAATGATCCTGCGTCTCCCCTCGCCCCTTTGGGGAGAGGGGTCCGCACGTCTCTGAATGTCAAAATCCAAATGACTTCACCCGCCACTCCCGACAGCCACCAACAACACCAAACCGCCGGAGCCAAACACGGCCCGCTCGGCTTTGCCGTCCTCACCTTCTCCGACAGCCGCACCGAAGCCACCGACACCAGCGGCCAAACCATCCGCGAACTCATCACCGCCGCCGGTCACCGCGTCGCGCGCTACGCCATCATGCAGGACGATCCCGCGACAATCACTCGCGAACTGGAAGCCGCATTGAACGACGAACAAGTGGCCGTGGTGATCACGAACGGCGGCACCGGCATCTCGCTCCGCGACAATGCTTACGACACGATCACGAAGCTGCTCGACGAACGATTGGACGGGTTTGGCGAACTGTTCCGGATGTTGTCCTACGAACAAATCGGAGCCGCGGCGATGCTCAGTCGCGCCGTCGGCGGAGTGGCTTGCGGCAAAGTCGTGTTCTCGCTGCCTGGTTCGACCAAGGCAGTTCGGCTGGGCATGGAATCGCTGATCCTTCCGCAAGCGGGCCACCTGTATTTTGAACTTCGCAAACACGCCGCACAGTAGGTCAGGCTTTCCAGCCTGACCAAACCAGTCCGACGCTCGTCAGGCTGGAAAGTCTGGCCTACGACCTGTCGGAAGAACCACATCACGATGAATTCTGATTCGGGTCCGACAACCTCCGCTCGGCGCAGTCTGTGGCCGCTGCTGAAGTGGGCCCTGTTCGTGATCGTCCTGGTCTTCGTCATCCAGCACGGTTACCAGTTGTGGACTGACGCCAAGGCGCAGCAAGCCGAATCGACGGGCGTGCGGATTCGCGCAGGCTGGCTGCTCGCGTCGGTCGGACTCTGCGTTCTGGGATGGGCTCCGTCAGTCTGGTATTGGCGCAAGCTGATGTCATCGTTGGGCGAACACGTGTCGTGGAAGCACGCGGCCCGCGCGTATTTTTGCGGGCACCTCGGCAAGTACGTCCCCGGCAAGGCGGCGGTGATTGTCATTCGCACGGCGATGCTGCGTTCGGAAGGCGTTCGCACGGCCACTGCGGCTTTGACCGTCACCTACGAAACGCTGGCATACATGTCGTCCGGGTTGATGACCATCGCCGCGCTCCTGCCATGGTGGGCCGATGAACATGGAATCACGAAACACCTGCCGACGACATTCAGCGGCCGGGCGGTCTGGGCGGTGCCCGCGTTCCTCACTTGTTTCCTTGGCTGGATCGTTTTCTCACAATTCTTCTTTCAGTTGGTTCGCCGTCTGGCGAAAGTCTCCGACCGCGATCCGCGTTCGGCCAGCGAAACCGCCACGCCGGCCGCCGACGCAGAAATGAAGGCTGATCTCCCGTCGAAGCTGAGCCTTCGAGTTTGTCTTTCCGGAATCGTTCCCCTGGCCGGCGGTTGGTTGCTATCGGGGCTGAGCCTGGGATGTTCCGTCCGAGCCGTGTCCGACGCGCCGGTCTCGCTATCCCACGTGGCCGTGTGGACGGTAGCGGTGGCCACCGCAAACATTCTGGGTTTCGTCGCCGTGTTTGCACCGGGAGGCGTCGGCGTGCGCGAAGGCCTGCTCATGAGGCTCCTCACGCCACACATCGGTCCGCTGCCGGCGGTGCTGGTCGCACTAATTGCCCGCGGCGTGGCCTTCGCGAGTGAATTGCTCCCGGCTGCTGCGCTATACTATGCCGTCAGGCCAACGGGCCGCGGCACCAGCGACGACGGACGAACTGCGAAGTCGCCCCGGCCCGGCACGACGTGACACGAAGCCGTCACCAGGATCACGCATGCTCTCCATCATTATTCCGGTCTTCAACGAAACGGACAGCCTGCGCGAACTGCACGCAGAGATTGATCGGGTTTGCCAGTCGGGACCGATCGATGCCGAAGTCGTCTTCATCGACGATGGGTCGACCGACGGGTCGTGGGTCGCGATCGAAGAGCTTTCCAAATCCGACAAGCGTGTGTCGGGCATCCGCTTCCGTCGCAATTTCGGCAAGGCGGCCGCGCTGTCGGCCGGCATGCTGGCGGCTCGCGGCGACTTGATTCTCATGATGGACGCCGACTTGCAGGACGACCCCGCCGAAATCCCGAGCTTCCTTCGCAAGATCGAAGAAGGCTTCGACGTGATTAACGGCTGGAAGCGCAAGCGGCTGGACCCGTGGCACAAGGTCTACCCGAGCCGTGTGTTCAATTTCCTCGTCAGCGAACTGACCGGGCTGGCGCTGCACGATCACAACTGCGGTTTGAAATGTTTTCGGAAGCAGGTCGCAGCGGAAATTCGATTGTACGGCGAGTTGCATCGGTTCGTCCCGGTTCTCGCCCACGCGCGAGGTTTCAAGGTGACCGAGTTGGAGATCAACCACCGTCCGCGGAAGTTCGGCAGTTCCAAATACGGCATCCGCCGATTCGTGCGGGGCTTTCTCGATCTGCTCACGGTTAAATTCCTTACTGGCTTCGGTCAACGCCCGCAGCACATGCTGGGAGCGATCGGCCTGCTGTTCTTCGCCCTTGGTTCCGCCGGCTTGGTCTACCTGGCGGCGATCTGGCTGCTGACGAACGTTGGTGGATTCAACTTCCCGCGCATCGGCGATCGACCGGCTCTCGCCTATTCCATCGTGGCGATGCTGCTCGGCTCGCAAATGATCTCGCTGGGATTCCTCGCGGAATTGATCGTCGCCTACACCGGACGTGACTCCGATACCTACTCGGTCGTCACGCGGGTGGGACCGATGTCCGACAAGCCGATCGCCTGATCGTCGCACTTCCAAACACTGACCCGAAGCGCGAGCGAGGACGTCTTGGTCCCTCGCTCGCGCTTCGGGTTGGTGTTTTCTCTGCCGCGCACAACTTTTCGGATTCTTGGGAAAAACCGGCAGGATCATTTGCGTTTTCTGAATCGCCTCGGTAGCTTGATCGCCAATTTGTGGGGAATTGGCCCGCAATGTTCTTTGAAATCAAGTTGCTTGTGGGTTTCTTGCCCTTTAGAATGGCGGCCACGGTCGGACCATCGGAATCATTCCGGCTTGGTTCGACAATGTTCTTCGAGATTGACCACCATGTCTGCGGCTCCCGAAACCTTCGTCACCGGCGAATTCAAGCGTGTCATCGATGACCGCTTCCGGATCACGCTGCCGACGGAGTTGGCTGAGCCGATCTCGGACGCGAACGGCGATGTCATCATCGCGAAGGAGCGTTACGGTTGCCTCAGCCTTTGGCGGGCTGCCGACTGGCAGCAGCGGATTGATGACGGAGTAGGGCTGATCCGGCAGAAGATCACCACCGGTCGCATGGAGCAGCGCTACGGCGATGTCCAACGGCTGGGGAGATTGCTCTCGACGCGATCGCGAATCGTCCGGCTGGCCAATCGCTCGCGGTTGGTCGTCCCGGAAGGCTTCCGCGAGTTCCTCGATGTGGCAGCCAACGGCGAAGTGATGCTGATCGGAGCCGCGATCTGCGTCGAAATCTGGAACCCCCAGGCATGGCTCGAACTTCTCCGGCAGGAGATGCCCGCGTTCGGACCGCTCTTGAAAGAGCTGTCCGGCTGATGCGGCAATTCACCCCTCCCATGCCCGGTTGGTTGAGAAACGCGACGACTCACTCGGTACTGAGTCCGACCAACGAGATACCATTCTCGCACCAGGGATGGCTCTTTGGCACGGAGGCCGCTTTCTCCCAACCGGGCATGGCTTTTGGGTTGAGAGTCGAGAGTCGAGGGTCGAAGGTCGAGGGTTGAAGGTCGAAGGTGGCGGGCTGAGTGCTGAGCGACAAAAGCGGTCACGCGCGTAACTGCAGCTACTGTTTTTCCTCCACCCTCCACCCTCCACCCTCAACTCTCAACTCTTCTGAAACTCGTTCAGCAGCACCGTCGCGTAGCAACCCGAGGGCAGAGTGAATCGAAGTCTGATGCCGGCGGGTTCCGGTTCAACCAGCAAATCTTCGGGCCAGATCAGGAACGGGCGGCGAGTGCCTGACGTGAGGTTGGCGTAGCGGGCGAACGCGGCCGGTTCGAGTTGGAATTGTTCCAGCACGCGCGACTCGCGGGGGGCGACTTCGCCCAGCGGTTGTTTCATCTTGGGGCCGAAGAGCGGTCCGGTGGCGACGATCTCGCGGGCGTCGAAACGGGTTTGCTCGCGAGCGGCATCCTCGACGACGAACGGTCCGCCGGACGCGACGACTTGCATCACGTCGCCGGACAGCACGCGATGGATCAGGCCGTCGTTGATCCGTTCGGCGAGGATCAGGTTGAACAGGTGCGACTGCACGGCGGACAACGCCAGTCGCAGCAGGAATTTTCGACGCACCCGAGCAATGTCGGCGGGCGATTTCGCTCCGCGGAGGAGTTCGAAGCCGAGTTGCAGCGTCTCGCCGTCGCGGCCGAATCGTTGGTCGCCGAAATAATTCGCGATGCCGCTGGTCCGGATGCGATCGGCAATCGCCGCGGCTCGGTCGGCCGCGTCCGATTCGCAGTCGCGGACGAGGATCGAGAACCGGTTGCCACGCAGGTGTCCGGTTCGCAGCTTGTTCCGATGCCGCGCGACGCTGAGCACGCGAATCCCGTCGTGCTGGATCGATGGCAGACGCGGCTCGCAGCGGGCAGGCACGGAAACGAACTGCCGTGTCACCGCGTGACGATCCTTCATCCCCGCCATGCCGACGTCCTGGTGCGCGATCCCGAAGAACTTCGCGAGGTGACTCGTGAGTTGCTCGGCGGACAGGCCGCGCTTCTCGATCCACAGGAACAGGAATTCGCCCTCGCCGCTCGGTTGGTAGGCGGGAATCTCCTCGACGTCGAAATCTTCGAGTCGTGACTTGATGACGCCGCCGATGCCGGGGAGGTCGGAGGTGAGCGTGGGAAGTGGCGGATTGGGTGTCGGCACGGTGCGTGTCCGGTGGGTGCTTGATCGAGGATGGAGGATAGAAGATGGAGGATGGCAAAGAAACTTCACCGTCCTCGATCCTCCATCTTCCATCCTCAGTTCATCGACCGGACCGGCCCAGCTTCAGGCGCGCCTGACTCAGGTGCAGCCGCACGGCGGCATCGTCGGCGAGCATCTCGTCGATGCGCTGGCAGGCGTGGACGACGGTGCTATGGTCGCGGTCGAAGAACTCGCCGATCGCTTGCTGGCTGGCGTCGGTCAGTTCGCGGGCGAGGTACATGGCACACTGGCGCGGCAGGACCGCGGCCTGGGAGCGCGAGCGGGAGCGGAGCGTGGCGACTGGCACATCGAACTGCGCGGCGACGACGCGGACGATTTCGGTCAGCGTTGGCGCGTCCGGGCGTTCGTCGGAGGAGAGCCACTTGTTGGCGAGCGCGAGGCTGATCGGCTGGCGGGCGTGGCGGGCGAGCAGTTCGAGTTGGACGACGGCCGCGAGCAGTTCGCGCGGCGACGCGGGCAGCGATTTCGCCAGCCGGCGCACGACGTCGTCGGGAAGCGTCACGCGGCGAGCCGTCGCGAAATGCGCGAGCAGACTCTGGCGGCTCGACAAGCCGGGCAGACGCACGACGGCGGTGACGGCCGAGTGAAACCGGTTGACGAGCTGCGGGAGAAAGTTCTGTAGTTCGCCGGCCGAACACCGCGCGGTGACGATCACGCGGCAGCCATGCGCGGCCAGTTCGTCGAGCAGTCCGCGCAGTTGCCGCTGCGGTTGTTCGTGGTTTTGTAGGGCTTGGACATCTTCGAGGATGAACAGTCCCGGCAGGTGTTCGGGGTCGCCTGTGTCGATCAGTTTGCGGAGTTCGGCCACATCGTCGGCGGCGTATCGAAACTGGCTGGCGATCACGTGCTGCACGCGCGTGCCCGACCGGTGCTTCTCGAACAGCTGCGCGGCGTGTGCGACCAGATGCGACTTGCCGACGCCGGCCGGTCCGTGTACGAACACGAACGATGGCCGTTTCTTCGTCGGCAGCGCGAGGCGCGACACGGCCGTGTGCGCGAACCGGTTTTCCGGCAGCACAAGGAACGGGCCGGCGAGAACCGACTGGGGTTCGTGTGGTTTGGCAGGAGCGGGCATGGCTTGGGTACGGGGCATTGCGTTCTACCCCCCCTGCCCCCCCTTCGAAGGGGGGGGAAAAGCCGTGCTGCTTGCGGATCGCAGCCGTTTGACCACGCGGGCGATGATCTCGGTCGCCCGGTCAATTTCGTCGCGGGTCGTTTCGACTCCGAGGCTGAACCGGACCGACGAGCGATACACGTCCGGCGGGCAGCCCATCGCCACGAGAGTGGGAGCCGGTTCCGCCGCTCCGCTGGCGCACGTGCTGCCGAGCGAGCAGGCGACGCCTTCGAGGTCGAGCGCGACCAGGAGCGCTTCGCCATCCGCGCTGGGGAACGCGACGTTTAACGTGTTCGGCAGGCGCGGAGCCGCTTCGCCGTTGACGACGACGGGCGGGCAGTCGCGGCGCAGGCCGGCTTGCAGCAGGTCGCGGAGTTCGGTCAGCCGCCGCGTGCGCGATTCGCGTTCGGCGTGGAACAATTCGAGTGCCTTCACCATCCCGACGATCAGCGGCACGCACTCCGTCCCCGGCCGGCGTTCGGCTTCCTGATGCCCGCCGAATGCGATCCGGTTCAGCTTCACGCCGCGGTCGAGCAGCAGCGCCCCGATGCCGCGCGGTCCGCAGAATTTGTGGGCACCGAGAGCCAGCGTCGTCGCTCCCAACTCGTGGAAGTTGACCGGAATCTTTCCGACCGCCTGCACCGCGTCGATGTGGAACGGCACGCGATGCTCGCGACATTTCACGGCCAGCGGCGCGAGGTTCTGAATCACGCCCGTTTCGTTGTGCGCGAGGATCACGCAGACCAGCCTGAGTTCGCTCCACGGCAGCGAATCGTACTGTTCGGCGATCAATCGACCCGCCGAGTCAACTCGCAGTTCGTGCAGTTTCACGCCCGCCGGCTCCAGCGACCGCGCCGCCTCCAGCACGGCCGGATGCTCGCCCCGCGGGAGGGCGATCACGTGAGATTCTCCCCCCCTTACGAAGGGGGGGCAGGGGGGGTCGCTTCCGTGAGTCGCGTCAAGTCTGGCTCGTGACCCCCCCAACCCCCCCTTCGTAAGGGGGGGAGACGCCGTCAGGCCCAGCACGGCCATGTTGTTCGATTCGGTGCCGCCGCTGGTGAAGATCACTTCGTCCGGATGCGCACCGAGGATGGCCGCGAGCGATTCGCGAGCCGTCTCCAGCGCCTGCCGCGCCCGGCGTCCGAAGACATGCCGACTGCCGGGGTTCGCAAACCCGTCCCGCCAGCACGAGGCCATCGCCTCGACCACTTCCGGCAACAGCCGCGTGGTGGCGTTGTTGTCGAGGTAGATGGGGTGGAGGGTTGAGGGTGGAGTGTGGAGGGGCATTGGAAGGCAGCATCGTCCGTTTCGAGACGGGGAGTCGATCGACAACGATCGTATTCTCGTTCCGCACTGCCCTCAAGCCTTGGCGCGCGAGGCTTGCGGACGGATTCGAGCAGGGTCACAATCCATCGACGATGCGAACCACGATTACCGGTCGTAGAATCGCACAGGCGTCGCGGTACGATCCGACGGCACTTCGGGGCGCAACCTACAGGACCGGGGGAGGAATCGGATGGAGTACGTTTTTCCCATTGCGATGCTGTTGATTGGACTGGCGATCGGAGGTGTGGCGACCTGGCTGGCGATGAAAACCCGGAGCCAGTTCGCCGTCGATATGGCCGTGAGCGCGAGTGATGTGGAACGCGCCAAGCTGGTCGAACGCGTGGCGGGCTTCGAGGCAAGCCTGGCCGAATGCAAGGACGTCATCAGGCAGCGACAGGTCGAGCTGGATCAGAAGCAGGCCCGGATCAGCGAACTCGAACAGCAATCGGCAACGCTTGTGCAAGCGCTCCGGGGCGAGCGGGAAAAGCTGGCGTTGATTGACGACGCGGAGAAGAAGCTCGGCGACGCCTTCAAGTCGCTGGCGGCCGAGGCGCTCCACAGCAACAACAAGTCGTTTCTCGATCTGGCGAAGGAGAACCTCGAAAAATATCAGGAGTCGGCGAAGGGCGACCTGGACAAGCGACAGACGGCGATCGAGGAGTTGGTCAAGCCGGTCAAGGATTCGCTGACGAAGTTCGATACGCAGATTCAGGAGCTTGAAAAGGCGAGGGTGGGCGCCTATTCCACGCTGACCGAGCAGGTGTCGTCGCTCGCGCAGACCCAGAAGCAGCTCCGCGGCGAGACGTCAAACCTGGTGCAGGCGCTGCGCAGTCCGAGCGTGCGGGGGCGCTGGGGTGAGATTCAACTCAAGCGCGTGGTTGAGCTGGCGGGGATGCAGGATCATTGCGATTTCTACGAACAGCAATCGGTGGACACCGATGACGGACGCCAACGACCCGACCTGCTGGTCCGGCTGCCCGGCACGAAAAACGTCGTCGTCGATGCCAAGGCCCCGCTGGCAGCATACCTGGAAGCGATCGAAGCGGTGGACGAGGAAACGCGGTGTCAGAAACTGAAGGATCATGCCCGCCAGGTCCGCAATCACATGGCCAGCCTCGGCAGGAAGTCGTACTTTGAACAATTCGAACCGACGCCGGAATTCGTCGTGCTCTTCCTTCCGGGTGAAGCCTTTTTTAGCGCCGCCGTGCACGAAGATCCGGGCCTGATCGAATACGGCGTGGACCAGCGAGTGATCATCGCGACCCCGACGACCCTGATCGCGCTGCTGCGCGCCGTGGCGTACGGCTGGCGACACGAGCAGCTCGCCCAAAACGCTCAGGAGATCAGCCGGCTGGGGAAAGAACTGTACAAACGCTGCTCCGACCTGGGCGGACACGTCGGCACGCTGGGCAAGAACCTGCAACGTGCCGTCGAAGCCTATAACAAGGCGGTCGGTTCGCTCGAAACTCGAGTGCTGGTCACCGCCCGTAAGTTCAGTGACCTCGGCGCCGCGTCCGACGCCACCGAGATCGAATCGTTGCCACCTCTCGAAATTGGGGCTCGCACTCCCCAGGCCCCGGAACTGGCCCTGCCGTTCGAGTCGCCGGAATCGCCCGCGGACGAAATCAACCCGCTGCCATCACAGTGACCACCTCCGGCAACAGCCGCGTGGTGGCGTTGTTGTCGAGGTAGATCGGGTGGAGGGTCGAGGGTCATTGGCCAGTAGTGTTGTCCGTTTCGAGGCGGGCCGTCGATGGACAACGATGGTATGCCTGTCTCCCTTGGCCCTCAAGCCTTGGGTTGAGGGGATCATTCGCCCTGAGCTTGTGCTTTTTTCGCCCTTGGGCTTGCCCCAGGGGTTCAGCGGCTTCTGTGCCACTCAAAGTCCTTGACAAGTCCAATTAGCGCACAAGCCGTTGAACCACCGACGCAAGGTTGGCGGCGAAATCATGACAACCTCACTGCGAAAGACGACAAACTGACCCATCGGTTCAAGCAGTCTTGAACCACAAAGATGATTCGCTGCATAATGACTCGACAGAGCGATACCAACCTTGGCGGACATTCATTCCCGAAAGACGATCAACCGATGAGCACGACGATCACGCAATACCGTTTTCTGTCGCCGAATCCGAAGTCGGCGTACAAACAGTTGTTTGTGAGCGGGACGCGCATCCGGGCGCAGGTGCTTTACGGATGGTACGCTGGCGAAGCAGCGATGACGCCGGAAGAAATCGCGGCCGACTACGGGCTGCCTGTTCCAGCCGTTGAAGAAGCGATCGCCTATTGCGAGTCTCATCCGGCGGAACTGGAGGAAGATTTCGCGAGGGAAGAGGCGATCGTCGAAGCGACCGGGATGAACGATCCGGCCTACAAGAATCACCCGACGCCGAAGCTGCTGTCGCCGCAAGAGCGTGAGCAACTCAAACGATCATGAAGCTGTATCTGGACGACGACAGCGCATCGCGGTTGCTCGCTCGGCTTTTGACGCAGGCAGGTCACGACGTGCAGGTGCCTGTCGACGTGGAAATGTCCAGTGCTTCGGACCCGGCTCATCTCACCCACGCCGTTCGCGAAGCCCGTGTCCTGCTGACCGCGAATTTTGCTGACTTTGAAGAATTGCACGACCTGATCCTGCAAGCCGGAGGCCATCATCCGGGTCTGCTCGTGATCCGCCGCGAAAACAATCCCAAACGCGACTTCAGCCCGCACGGGATCGTCCGCGCGATTTCAAACGTCGAAGCCGCCAAGTTCATGCTGATGGATCAGTTCGTCATTCTGAATCAGTGGCGGTAGCGCCGCGAGCCGTCTCCAGCGCCTGCCGCGCCCG
>Ga0233424_10000893_pt1 | contig 31353 bp, 30 predicted proteins | sample Watercolumn_Towu_FD_181011 | JGI IMG/M metagenome (GOLD analysis project Ga0233424, IMG submission 181011) | Freshwater microbial communities from Lake Towuti, South Sulawesi, Indonesia - Watercolumn_Towuti2014_125_MG | ecosystem: Environmental > Aquatic > Freshwater > Lake | place: Indonesia... | reverse complement strand
TTTAATGCTTTGGTTTGTGGTGTCGTCATTTATAAGACCTTTCTTAAAAGTGCAGTTTCCTGCAAAATGACGTTTACACAAAATTATTTACACCCTCCATATTGATTACATGCGGACGTGCTTCATTGGCAAAAACGATGTCTTGGAAGCCAATCTGGCTGCGGCTTCCAGGCCGATGATTTTGATAATAAAAATAATGCAGTGATTAAACTGCATGTTCGGTGGTGCTCAGCCGCGCGCGTTTGGCGGCGAATTCCTGTTTAAACTCGGCAAAGCAGCCTACTTCAATCGCGTCTCGCATGCCTTGCATCAAAAACTGGTAGTAATGCAGGTTGTGAATGGTGTTGAGACGTGCGCCCAGGATCTCGCCTACACGGAACAGGTGATGCAGATAGGCGCGGGTGAAGTTGCGGCAGGTGTAGCACTGGCAATCTTCATCCAGCGGGCGGGTGTCGTTCTTGTAGCTGGCGTTTTTGATTTTGACATCGCCGTATTGCGTGAACAGCCAGCCGTTACGGGCGTTGCGGGTGGGCATCACGCAGTCGAACATGTCGATGCCTGCGCTCACTGCGTCCACCAGGTCTTCCGGCGTGCCGACGCCCATCAGGTAGCGCGGTTTGTCCGTAGGCATTTTGGGCGCTGTGTGGGCGAGGATGCGCAGCATGTCCTCTTTGGGTTCGCCCACGGAAAGGCCGCCGATGGCGTAGCCGTCAAAATCAATTGCTTTTAGACCATTGAGCGAAACATCGCGCAGGTCTTCGTACATGCCGCCCTGGATGATGCCGAAAAGCGCATTCGGGTTACCTGCGTGTGCAGCCTTGCTGCGCTTTGCCCATCGCAGCGAAAGCTCCATGGATTTGCGCGCTTGTTCATGCGTGGCCGGGTAGGGCGTGCACTCGTCGAAGATCATCACGATATCGCTGTTGAGCACGCGCTGGATACGCATGGATTCTTCTGGTGTCAGGAAGCAGTTGTCGCCATTGATAGGGCTGCGGAACTTGACGCCTTCTTCGCTGATTTTGCGCAGTTCGCCCAGGCTCCATACCTGAAAGCCGCCAGAGTCGGTGAGGATGGGTTTATCCCAGCCCATGAACTTGTGCAGCCCTCCGTGCGCGGCAATTACGTCCAAACCCGGGCGCAGCCACAGATGGAAAGTATTGCCGAGGCAAATGTGCGCGCCAATCTCTTCCAGCTCCTGTGGTGACATGGCTTTGACCGTGCCATACGTACCCACCGGCATGAAAGCAGGGGTTTGCACTTGACCATGTGCCAGTGTAAGCGTGCCGCGGCGGGCCAGGTCGTCTGTGGTGTGTAAGGTGAATTGCATGGAAAAAGCCAAAATATCGAAGGCGAGATTTTAGCACGGCGCTTTGCTATACTAGGCACAATCAATCGGTAACGGGTTATTTTGGGTATGGTAGAAGATAAGCAGCGAGAGGGGCGGCGTGCCACGGATGCAAACGGCAGTTTGCGTGAAAAAGGCATTTACTTGCTGCCTAACTTATTCACCTCGGCTGCTTTGTTCTTTGGCTTTTATGCCATTGTGTCGGCAATGAACAACAGGTTCGAGCATGCCGCGGTGGCGGTTTTCATTGCCATGGTGATGGATGGCTTGGATGGGCGTGTGGCACGTATGACCAACACGCAAAGCGCGTTCGGTGCGGAGTACGACAGCCTGGCCGATATGGTGTCGTTTGGTGTTGCACCTGCGCTTATTATGTACGAATGGGCGCTGGGCCCACTGAAGAAACTGGGCTGGATCGCCGCCTTTATTTATTGTGCTTGCGCTGCCTTGCGCCTGGCGCGTTTCAATACAAAGCTGGATGACCCGTTTCAGGACAAGCGCTATTTCCAGGGCCTACCCAGCCCCGCAGCGGCGGCACTGCTTGCGGGTTTTGTGTGGGTGTCCAACGAGTACAGCATCAGCGGTCGCGAGATATTTTTTGGCGTGATTCAGATGAAATGGCTGGCGTTCGGCGTGACCTTGTTCGCGGCAGGGTCGATGGTGTCAGACCTCAAATTTTATAGCGGCAAAGATATCAACTTGCGCGAGAGTGTGCCGTTTGTGACCGTTCTGGCTATCGTGCTGGGTTTTGTGCTGGTTTCCTATAGTCCGCCGGAAGTGCTGTTCACTGTGATGCTGGTGTATGCCTTGTCCGGTTATTACATGTGGGGTAAATCCAACATCAGGAAAACCAATCAGCCCGATTAAAAAGTTTCACCGAATGCCTGCTTGATAAATCAGGTGAAAGCCGTTATATTGAATTCATGGGCGTTTATTCTACAGTTTTAGCCGTATTCATCTGCACAAGCCTGTTGCTAGGTTTTCGCCGTCTGCTGCAGCCTTTGGTTGCGCTACACCCAGCTTCGCTGCTGCGCGCAAGCGCACACTAATCACACACCCCCCACAAAGTATTTTCGCACTCGCACGTTTTTAACGTAGCGGGTAAAATCTATTGATTGCTTTAGGAACAGACATGACTGACAAGATTATTATTTTTGATACCACCTTGCGCGATGGTGAGCAGAGTCCCGGCGCCGCGATGACCAAAGAAGAGAAGATTCGCATTGCGCGCCAGTTGGAGAAATTGGGTGTGGATGTGATCGAGGCGGGCTTTGCTGCCGCCAGCCCGGGCGATTTTGACGCGATTCATACCATCGCTGGTTTGATCACCAAATCCAAGGTCTGCTCGCTTGCCCGCGCCAGCGAGAACGATGTACGCCGTGCGGGCGAGGCGATACGCCCGGCGATGGAACATCCGGAGAAGAATGGCCGTATCCACACGTTTATCGCGACCAGCAAGATTCACATGGAAAACAAGCTCCGCATGACGGAAGACCAGGTGGTGGAGCGCGCCGTGCAGGCCGTGAAATGGGCACTGGAATACACGCACGATGTTGAGTTCTCGGCCGAAGACGCGGTACGTTCGGATATCGACTTCCTTGTGCGCGTGTTCGATGCGGTGATCGAGGCGGGTGCCAAGACCATCAATGTACCGGACACCGTTGGTTACAGCATCCCTGTCGTATGGGGTGAGCGTATGGCGACATTGATCAAGCGCGTCAAAAACAGCGATAAAGTGGTGTGGAGCACGCACTGTCATAATGATTTGGGCATGGCGGTGGCTAACTCCTTGTCTGCCGTGTTGAATGGTGCGCGTCAGGTGGAATGTACTATCAATGGCTTGGGCGAGCGCGCAGGCAACGCGAGTTTGGAAGAGATCGTCATGGCCATCAAAACCCGCCGCGATATTTTCAATTTGGATACGCGCATTGATACCACGCAGATCGTGCCTGCCAGTAAATTGGTATCCACCATTACCGGCTATCCCGTGCAGCCCAACAAGGCCATTGTCGGCGCCAATGCGTTCGCACACGAAAGCGGCATCCATCAGGATGGCGTCCTCAAGCATCGCGAGACTTACGAAATCATGCGGGCAGAAGATGTGGGCTGGAACGCCAACAAATTGACCTTGGGCAAATTGTCCGGCCGCAACGCGTTCCGCACGCGCTTGAAAGAGCTTGGCATCGAATTGGCATCAGAAGATGCGCTGAATGCGGCATTCGCACGCTTCAAGGATTTGGCCGATAAAAAATCCGAAATCTTTGATGAAGATTTGCATGCGCTGGTGAGTGATGAATTCGTGTCTGAGGCTGCGGAGACCTACAAGCTGGTGTACTTGCAAGTCACCTCGCAAACCGGCGAGACCCCGCATGCATTGGTGACTATCTCCGAAAACGGCGCGGAGAAAAAATCCGAAGCGGATGGTGGCGGCCCAGTCGATGCAACTTTCAAGGCGATTGAAAGCATGGTCAACAGCGGCGCGGAGTTGCAGCTTTATTCGGTCAACAACGTCACCAGCGGCACGGATTCGCAAGGCGAAGTGACGGTGCGCTTTTCCAAAGGCGGCCGCATTGTCAACGGGCAGGGCGCGGATACCGACATCGTCATTGCCTCTGCCAAGGCCTACTTGAACGGTTTGAACAAGCTGCATGGCAAGTCGCATAAACTGAACCCGCAGGTGTAGTGTACTGTGATACAGCGTCATCAATTGATGTTGATTGTTGGCTGCCTGTTTTGTACCTATTTCATCTGGGGTTCAACTTACCTGGCGATTCGTTTTGGGATTGAAAGTTTCCCGCCATTCTTGATGGCGGGTTTGCGGTTTACTGTGGCGGGTTTGCTGATATACGGAGCATTGCGTCTGTTTGGCACTCCCAACCCAAGTGCAGAGCAATGGCGCGCCTCCGGCATGGTGGGTATATTGTTGCCGGCGATGGGTAACGGTACGGTCTGCTATGTACAGCAAACGGTCAGTTCCAGCGTGGCAGCGCTTTCAATAGCTACAGCGCCCATCTGGATGGCGATTTTTTCGTCATTATGGGGGCACAAAATCAGCAAACAGGAATGGCTGGGAATTGCGATAGGTTTTGCCGGGATTGTGCTGTTGAACACGCAAGGCAGTTTGTATGGGGATGTTTCCAGTGCACTGTTGCTGATGTTTGCAGCTGCGACCTGGTCGTTTGGCTCCGTGTGGGGTAAGCACCTGAACCAGCCGGCAGGATTGATGGCGCCGGCGGTACAGATGCTGGTGGGTGGTATAGTGCTGCTTGTGGCCAGCGCGTTTAGTGGCGAGCACTGGCCTGCGCAGATTAGCGCCAAATCGTGGGGCGCGATGGTGTTTTTGGTGATACTGGGCTCGCTGGTGGCTTATACGGCGTATCAGTGGCTACTGCGAAACGTGCGCCCGCTGGTGGCTAGCAGCAATACTTTCGTTAATCCTGTCGTGGCTTTCGCAGTGGGTATCTGGTTTGCTCATGAAACCGTGGTGGGTGCGGAATACCTGGCTTTGGCAGTGATTCTGGCGGGCGTGTATTTGATCTTGTCTTCGGGGAATAAACCGACCGAAGGTTTTAAATTGACTGGTTTTAAATTCATCAAAGAAAAGTAGCATGGCATCAAAACAAAATTTGGCATTATTCGATCTGGACAATACTTTGCTGGCTGGCGACAGCGACTATAACTGGAGTCTATTCTTGATAGGCGAAGGTTTGCTGGACGAGAAGACGCATCATGATCGCAACGAGCAGTTTTACCTCGATTACAAGAATGGCTGTCTGGATATCATGGCGTTTTTGAAATTCCAGTTGCAGCCTTTGTCTCAGCATCCAAAAGCCTTTCTGGATGAATTGCACAAGAAGTACATGGAAAAAGTGATTCGACCCATGATGACGGACAAGGCGCAGGCCTTGGTAGATAAGCACAAGTTAGCAGGGGATTTGTGTTTGGTGATTACCGCCACCAACAGTTTTGTTACCAAGCCGATTGCCACGGCTTACGGTATCGAGCACCTGATTGGTACCGATCCGGAAATGGTGAACGGCGAATACACCGGCGGTGTGGCGGGCATCCCCAGCTTTAAAGAAGGTAAAGTGACTCGGCTGGAGATGTGGCTGGCAGAGCGCGGCAAGCAACTGCGTGATTTTGAAACCAGTTACTTTTACAGCGATTCGCACAACGATTTGCCGCTGATGAACCTGGTGACTAACCCGGTGGCAGTGGATGCGGATACGGTGCTGCGTGAAGTGGCACTGCTGAAAGGCTGGCCGCAAATCAGCTTGCGCTAGTTTTATTTTTGGCAAGCCGCGCTATACTGCCTGATAAAAACCACAGGAGGCAGCGATGGCGAAAAATATCATTTTCTGTGCGGATGGCACCTGGAATAACCCGGATGACGAAACGCTGACGCCTGCCGAGCGCGCCAAGTCCGACCCGCCCTCCAACGTCTTTAAAATCTTCACGCATCTTGCCGGGCGCATGGTGGCGCGCACCAAGGTGGAAGACATTACCGGCCAGATTCTAGAACGCGAAAAGCGACTGACCGATGATGCCGGTAAGGTTGTGCAAATCGCCAAATACATCAATGGCGTGGGCAATGGCAGCAACAAGATTCAGGATATAATCGGCGGTGGCTTCGGAGCAGGGCTGATCAAGCGCATCGTGCGTGGCTACACTTTTATCTCACGCAATTACGAAGCAGGCGACCGCATCTACATCATTGGCTTCAGCCGCGGGGCTTATACCGCGCGAGCTTTGGCTGGGCTGATTGCGTCGCAGGGTCTGCTGGCGCAAAGGTTTGAGCGCGGCGATGAGGAATCCTACAAGCTGGGCGCGCAGGCCTGGTATCAGTATCGCAAAGCGGGTGCGGAGAAGCGCAATGTGTTTGCCAGCCTGGCAGAAGCCATGAGCAACTTGCCCAGCTTTATCACCAGCGGTCGGCTGAAAGAGCAGGATTACATCCGCAATGTGCCGATTCAAACAGTGGCTGTCTGGGATACGGTTGGCTCGCTGGGCATTCCCGGGTTTGATGCCAGAAGCAACACGATTGAGGATGCTTTCCGTTTTGCGGATGAAGTGCTGAGCAGCAAGGTCACGCAAGGATTGCACGCGCTGGCGATAGACGAAGAGCGCGTGCTGTTTACGCCTACGTTCTGGAACAAGGCGGGCAATGTGAAGCAGCTGGCTTTCCCGGGCGCGCATTCTGACGTGGGAGGCGGCTACAAGGAGACTGGATTGTCGGATGGTGCGCTGCTGTGGATGATCGACGAACTAAAGCCAATGGGCGTGCTGTTCTCCGATACGGTTTCCGGCATCAAGCCCGACCCGCTTGGCCCGGCGCATAAACCTTGGCTGGCACTGACAACGGTCACGGGTGGCTTGGGGCTACGCAAATTCAGGCCGGAGCATGGTGTTGTCGCGCATATCTCGGTAGCGTTACGTAAGGCGGCTAATGCCGTGCTACATCACCTTGGGGAAATAGCGAAGAAATACGCTCCCAGCAACTGGCCAAATTAGCGGTTCAGCACCACTTGCAGGACAAAGCTGGAGCCAATATATGCCAGCAACAGGAGCGCGAAGCCCCACAAAGTCCAGCGGATGGCGGTACGGCCGCGCCAGCCGTATTTGACACGCCCCAATAGCAGCCAGCCGTAGATCAGCCATGAGGCGATGGAGAAAACAACCTTGTGTGTAAATTGCAGCGGTTTGCCGAAAATCTGTTCGCTGAACAGCATGCCGCTTGCCACAGTGATAGTCAGCAGGATGAAGCCGATAGTGATGACTTTGAACAGCAAGCTTTCCATCACAATGATGGGTGGGAAGCTGGGCAGCTTGATGGGGGTGGGTTTGTTGTGCAGGTCGCGTTCTGCGATGGTCATTAATACCGCATGCAAGGCGGCGAAAGTGAACAGGCTGTAGGCCAGCAAGGCAATGCCGATATGCAGCACAAAGAGCTTGCTTTCGCTCATGGGGAGCAGGTGTGTTTTGCCTGAAAACGCGGGTAAAAGCGCAAACAGCGCAGCAGGTGGCAGTACAAACGCTTGCAGGCTATGCAAGCCGTGTTTCAGGTCGGCTATCCAATAAATCAGCACAGTCAGCCAGAAAATCGCCGACAGCGCATTGACCAGACCTAAATCCAGTTGCTGCGCAAAGATGGACTGATGCAGCAGCCAGCCATGCAGCAGCAGACCCAAAGCGATCATCTTGGAATGAAGTTGATGTTGCGGTGCATGTTGCGGCAATTTTGCCGTACGCCAGAAATCGAGCGCGATGGCCAGATAGATAAAGGCAACGGCAAGGTGAAGGATTAAATGATGCATGGTGCAATTATGGCAAAATCGGTGGAATTCGCCTAGCTTGATGTAAAATTAACCCTAAATCATTCAGGTGAAAACAGATGCTGGAAAATCTTACCGGACGTTTGCAAGGCGTTATCAAGAGTTTACGTGGTCAGGCGCGGCTGACCGAAGAGAATATTTCCGACGCGATGCGCGAAGTACGCATGGCGCTGCTGGAGGCCGATGTGGCGCTGCCCGTGGTGAAAGACTTTGTCGCCCGCGTGAAAGAGCGTGCACAGGGTAAGGAAGTATTGCAAAGCCTGACGCCAGGTCAGGCGGTCATCGAAGTCGTCAATGACGAACTGACCGAGCTGATGGGCAAGGCCAATGTAGGCTTAAACTTGGCTGCTGTGCCGCCTGCGATTATCCTGATGGCGGGCCTGCAAGGCTCCGGTAAAACCACTACTTCCGCCAAGCTGGCGAAGCTGCTGAAAGAGCAAAAAAAGAAAGTGCTGCTGGCCAGCGCGGATGTGTATCGCCCAGCGGCGATTACGCAACTGCAAACACTGGCTAAACAGCTTGGTGTGGATTGCTTTGATAGCAATGCCTCGCAGAAGCCCGTGGATATTGCCTCTCAGGCTATCGACTTTGCTAAGAAGAGTTATTATGACGTGATGATTTTCGATACCGCCGGTCGCTTGGGTATCGATGAGGCTATGATGAATGAGATCAAGGCCTTGCATGCACAGCTTAATCCTGTCGAAACGCTGTTTGTGGTGGATGCGATGCAGGGTCAGGATGCTGTAAATACCGCCAAAGCCTTTGGCGAGGCATTGCCGTTGACGGGTGTGATTTTGACAAAATTAGATGGCGATGCGCGCGGCGGTGCGGCCTTGTCTGTCCGCCATGTTACCGGCAAGCCCATCAAATTCATCGGCGTTAGTGAGAAAGTGGACGGCCTGGAGCCTTTTCACCCGGATCGCATGGCGGGCCGTATTCTGGGTATGGGGGATGTGCTGGGTCTGATTGAAGAGGCGCACAAAAAGGTCGACATGGCCGAGGCCGCCAAAGTGGCCGAGAAAATCAAATCCGGCGCCAAATTTGACCTGGAAGACTTTAAGGCGCAAATGGTGCAGATGCGTAAAATGGGCGGCATGGGCGCGCTAATGGACAAGATGCCTGCGCAACTGGCCGGCATGGCGCAGAAGGTTAATAACGAGGATGCAGATAAAGCCTTGCGTCGTATCGAAGGCATCATCAACAGCATGACGCCGTTAGAGCGCCGCAAACCGGAACTGATCAAAGCTACACGTAAGAAACGTATCGCAGCCGGTAGCGGCGTTCAGGTGCAGGAAGTCAACCGCCTTTTGAACCAGTTTGAAGAAACGCAAAAAATGATGAAGATGTTCAGCAAAGGTGGCATGGCCAAGATGATGCGTGGTCTGGGTGGCATGATGGGCGGGAAATTTCCCGGGATGCGATAAATCTGGAAGTTTTTTGCAAAAGCACGTTGACCAAAAAGACGGTTTCTAGCATAATGCTGGGCTTTCGTAGGTTGGGCAACCAACCTCCGGGTCGTTAGCTCAGCCGGTAGAGCAGCGGACTTTTAATCCGTTGGTCGCGCGTTCGAGTCGCGCACGACCCACCAATATTTAAGCGGCTTGCAGTGATGCAAGCCGCTTTTCATTGGTGTGTGCAGTGTAATCACAACCAATAGCCACAGAATTTAACCGTGAAGCCGCATGTGCCAGTTGGTTCAATCTTTCATTTTCTGTAAGCATTACCTGTAAGTATATACAGCACCCACTCTATTCTTTAGTAGCGCCCCGTTTGCTGTGAGCAGGCTTAGATAAACACGTGAATATTGAGCTCATCTAAATCCCTAGGGTGCGACATTCCCATTCGTTACGCGCTAGAAAGAGAACGGAACGAATCGCTGCCAAATGGGGATTCATCCCGCATATCAGGAGTTTTTCCTAGTGCTAATTGTGTAAGATTCTATAAGATACTAGTCTTGTAGAAACTTGCTGCTATGAGCCTTCAATTAAAATTAAATCTGATGATTACGGGTCTGCTAGTCCTCTTGTTGGCGACGAGCGCGTATTTTATCGTGGAAAATGCGCGGGAGGATGTGCAGGCGGAGGTGAAGTCAACGGCCAATCTGGCTTTGCACTTACTGGATACGGAAATCGCGCACTACACCTCGGATTTTGGCTGGTTGAATCGTGGCGCGGAGGGAAACGAAACGATATTCAGGTTGAACAGTTTGGGCAATATTCGTCACCTTACGATTGATTTTTTTGATGTGAATGGCAAATTGCGCGAAACCAACCGTCATACGCAATCCCGTCCGCAGGTGGCAATGCCGCCAGCCTGGTTTGTGCGGGCAATGGGTTTGTCGGAAATGGGTATCGAGCCACATCGTCGCAATATTGTGCTAAATGGAAGGTATATCGGGGATTTGTTGGTGACGCCCGACCCAAGTTATGAAATTGCCGAGGTCTGGGGCGATACGATAGGACTTTTGGCTCTGGTGATGGCTTTTTTTGTATTGATGAATTTATATGTGATTTGGGCTGTGAGGTATACCTTTAAGCCGGTGGGCAGGATTATTGCCGCGCTTACCGATATGGAAAAAGGCAACTTCAGCAGCCGCCTGCCGCAATTCAAACAAGTGGAATTAAGCGAGATAGGCAACAAATTTAACGCAATGGCCGATACCTTGCAGCGTAGTATAGAGAATAATCACTTGTTGACGCAGCAGATTATTCGCTTGCAGGAAGATGAGCGCAAGAGCCTAGCGCGTGATATACACGATGAAATCGGACAGTACTTAACAGCGATTCATGTAGATGCCAGTGCAATTTTGAGTGCCAAACGTATGGCGACGGTGAAGGAAAGTGCCCGTGCGATTAGTAACGTGGCAAGCCAGATGATGCATATGGTGCACGAAATGCTGCAACGCTTGCGCCCGCGAGTGCTGGACGATTTAGGCATTAGCCTGGCGCTCGCGGATTTGATACACCATTGGCGACAACATAACCGCGGTGTGACTATTTTACACAATATCAGTACGGATATTCCACAACTAGATGATGCGGTTGCGGTTACGATCTATCGCGTGGTACAGGAGTGCCTGACCAATATTGCCAAGCATGCCAAGGCAAAACGTGTGGGGATTGTCGTTAAACACGATGGAGGGAGTATATTTCTGACCGTGGAAGACGACGGTATCGGGTTTGACCCGAACAAAATGACCAGTGGTCATGGTTTGGCTGGTATGCGAGAGCGGGTGCATGGTTTGTGTGGTGAAATGCATATTCAGGCGTCAGGTTCTGGAACAAAAATCAATATGCGCATACCAAAAAATTATGTAACCCAGCAAAAGGATGCAACACATGCAAGCTCCACCCATTAATAAGGTGATTTTGATTGATGACCACGCGGTAGTGCGTTCCGGACTGAGACGATTACTGGAAATCAACAAAAGCATTGAAGTGATTGCTGAGGGGAACTCCGGTGAGCAGGCTTACCAGCTTTATGTGGATTTACGGCCGGATATGGTGGTCATGGATTTATCTATGCCTGGCATGGGTGGGCTGGAATCTGCCAAGCGTATTCTGGCGCGTTATCCAGAAGCCAAGATTATCATGTTCTCTATGCACGATACGGCTGCGTTTGCATCCCAAGCACTCAAGGCGGGCGTGCGCGGCTATGTGACCAAAGCCGGCGCGGCAGATGATTTGGTGCAGGCGGTACAGGATGTGGCGCAGGGTAAAACATTCATGACTGCGGACATTGCGCAGAAAGTTGCGTTGCTAGCACTGTTGGGTGACAACAACCCAATGCATTTGCTTTCCGCACGGGAGTTTGAAGTTTTCCGTTTGCTGGCAGAAGGCATGCGTATCGAAGAAATAGCGTTGACTCTGAAAATATCGCAAAAAACAGTAGCCAATTATTACACTCTGCTCAAGCAAAAGCTGAATATCAATAGTCCGGTTGAGTTGGTGCGTTTGGCTATGAAGCATGGCCTGATTGAAAACCAATAGTTATTTGTTGAGGAAAATATGAAACTAAATATGCTATATATGCTTGTAGTTACGATGGGGTACGCCCTGAATCAAAACGCAGTTGCCGGGTTTGACGAAGGCAAGGCTGCCTTTGTGCAACGCGATTTTGCAACGGCCATTAAAGAGTTTACGCCCTTGGCGGAAAAGGGGGATGCAAGGGCGCAGCATATTCTGGGCATGATGTATGATGAGGGGCAAGGTGTGCCACAAGATTACGCCAAGGCTGCAGAGTGGTACAAAAAAGCTGGGAATCAGGGGCATCAGGATTCACAGTACAACTTGGGAGTAATGCATGCGCAAGGACAAGGCGTAGAGCACAATGACGAGGAGTCATTCAAATGGTTTGAAAAGGCCGCCAAACAAGGGCACATTCTTTCGCAGTTTGCGCTGGGGCGCCTGTACACCGTTGGGCGTGGCGTAAAAGCAGATGGCAAGCTGGCAAATGATTGGTACAGAAAAGCCGCCGAGCAAGCGCATTTTAAAGCGCAGCTAGCCTTGGGAAAAAATTATCTGGACGGTAACGGCATTAAAAAAGATGTGAAGCTGGCTGAAAGCTGGATACGCAAATCGGCCGAGCAGGGCCACCATAAAGCACAGTACGAAATGGGGTTATTGTACCGCGATGGCATTGCTGTGAAGAAAGACGCCAAGCAAGCCTATATATGGCTGGAGCTGGCTGCGAAGCAAGACCACGTAGGTGCGCAAATGGCGCGTGACGCGCTGGCAAAAACCATGAAGGCCGATGATATTGCTGCTGCCAAGCTGGCCGCCAGCAACTGGCAAGCCAAAACGCCAAGTCAAAAATCCGCACAGTAAGAAAAAAAACCACACAAATTGCTTTGTGTGGCTCTCCAGAAAAACGCAAGGAGTTAAAGTTAGTAGCTTTGGAGATCACTAACGAATCAATTGTAGCGACTTGCAGAAGAATCCGTTAGGGACAATCTCGCAACATATGCGGGATTTTTTCCTTTCGTGATGGGGCTGTAGTAGATTAGCATAAATGTTATGCTAATTTTATGAAGCTAAGTCATTGTAAGTTATTAAGAAAACAGCAGTTAAAGCTACTTGAATATTTTGTACTAGAAGTAACAGCACGTTCAGCGGCAGATTTGCTGGGGATTCAGCCCAATAGTGCAGCGCTGTTTTACCGTAAACTGCGTGAGGTGATCGCCTATTACCTGGCACAAAAAGAACATGAAATATTCGATGGTAGTGTGGAGTTGGACGAAAGTTACTTTGGGGGCGTTAGAAAGGGCAAACGTGGTCGAGGTGCAGCGGGCAAGGTGGCGGTGTTTGGTATTTTAAAGCGCGGTGGTAAGGTCTACATCAAGGTAGTCGGCGACACCAAATCAGAAACACTGATGCCGCTTATTACCAGGAAAATCGCACCTGACAGCGTAGTTTACACCGACTGCTACCGTAGCTATAGCGCATTAGATGTGAGTGATTTCTACCATGAACGCATCAACCATAGTAAGCTATTCGCTACGGGCAAGAATCACATTAATGGCATTGAGAACTTTTGGAATCAGGCCAAGCGTGTGTTAAGAAAGTACAACGGGATTCCCAAAGAACCGTTCCCGCTATTCCTCAAGGAATGTGAGTTCAGATTTAATTTCGGAACCCCGAAACAACAACTGAACATATTGAAGGAGTGGGCTGGGATCTAAAGCTAATCTACTACAGCCTTTTTTATTCTCTCGCCCGCCTACGGGCTAGGTGCGCAACGCGCGGGTGAGGGCATTCCCCATTTCACTATTCACTATTTCTTCGGGTCAAACTGCCAATTCAAGCTAAACCAAACGTCCCTTGACGCACCTGGTGCAATAAAGCAGGCATTTACTACTCAATAGCGCAGTGGTGAAAACCGCCTGCATTTTTATTAAAGCGAGAAAAGTGATATGACGGAATTAAAAAAAACCACACAAATTACTTTGTGTGGTTTAGCTCAGGGTGCAATAGTTAACTCTGGAGAATTAAGTGTTGGTGAGTATAAACAGATTTATTGGGGTTGGTTAGGGAGAATAACACTAATTTTCTTGGGAAAATATCCCGAGTTTAAGAATGTCGAAATTGGTTGTAAAGTATAAAGGTGGTGGTTGTATTTAGCCTTTTTGCCAAAGTTGAATTTTGATGTGTCATTAAAAACAATGAGTTATTCAAATCAATTGCTAGGCGTGAATCTTGCGTATATTTGCAGGTGCGATTCAAATTATAAACCATCAATATCATGAGTGCACGGTATGCCTCGGGATTGCCTTATGGGAATATGCCGGATTGTGCTCGCCAGCATTAGCCTTTTTTCTCCGGGCTAGGGCGTATGATGATGCGTGATAGTCCCCTCGCCCCTTTTTTTTACGGGCGCAGGGGCAAAGGGTGAGGGTGTCTTGTTTGTGAATAAGTTAGCGCCACTCTGTGTGCTGCGAAATTCTTCGCTGCGTTCAGAACAAGCTTGGCGCTGTCCTGCGCCTTGTGGGCTGGTCCCCGCATAGCAAGGCGAGGGAAGAAAGTTTAAGTTTTCTGTGCATTTGTGGTGAAAAAGGTTTTGGGTTTGTCTGTGTTATCTGTGTGAATCTGTGGCTAATGAGGTTTTAAATGCAACAGCGCAAACATCAAGAACAATACGAAGAATTCGTGTACATCGTACGCGAGGTGCACACACATGATTTCTATATTGTGGATTGCAAAGCTTTTGCACCGGAGCTGACTCGTGACGAGTCGATTTACATTCTATGTAAAATCGCCCAGCAGGCACATTTGAAATTGAGCTTTAACCGGCAAATGAGCTTGGGGATTTTTGAGAAGGGCTGATTAGATGCTCATGTCGGGAATTTTTCCTATATCGGAAAGTGAGTTTTTGAATTCGCGATTTTCTCGGTTTGCGGCAAAATTATACTTTTATTTTTTGTCCGGAAAAGGTTTTTATGTACAAGCAGAATCGGGGTTTAAGCAGGGTTTATCTGGCGGTATTAGGTGCGTTTGCGGCGCAGATGGCACAAGCGGAAAGTAAAATAGAAACATTGGAATTAGGTAAAGTAGAGGTGGTGGCACCCACGCCGCTTTCTGCGCTGGGTGTGCCAGCCAGCCAGGTGCCAGCCAATGTGCAGGCGGTGAAGGGCAGCGCTATGCAGCAGCGCCAGAGCTTGGACATGGCGGATTATATGAACCAGTATCTGCCCGGGGTGAATATTAACGAGGCGCAAAATAACCCTTACCAGCCAGATTTGAATTTTCGCGGCTTTACCGCATCGCCTTTGCTAGGCACGCCGCAGGGGCTTTCGGTGTATCAGGATGGCGTGCGCATTAACGAGCCGTTTGGCGACACGGTGAATTGGGATTTGATTCCGCAAAACGCGATTGCTGGCATGACGCTGATGCCGGGTTCCAACCCCTTATTTGGCTTGAACACTTTGGGTGGCGCGCTTTCCGTGCAAACCAAGAGCGGCGATCATTTTCCCGGCGGCGGCATTCAGGCGTATGGCGGTTCGTTCGGGCGCTGGGCGGTGGAAGGCGAATACGGCGGCAAGCTGGACAACGGCTTTAATTACTTTTTTGCGGGCAATCAGTTTAAGGAGCAAGGCTGGCGCGATGGCTCGCCATCCGAAGTGTTGCAGGGCTTTGCCAAACTGGGTTGGAGTGATAAATATACCGATGTGGATGTGAGTTTTAGCGGCGCGGATACGGATTTGATAGGGAATGGCTACACGCCGCAAACTTTGCTGCGCAATGAAGATTATGAGGCGATTAACACCAAGCCGGACCAAACCGAGAATCGCTTGGCGTTTATCAACGGCAAGGTGAGTCACTGGCTCAATAATGAATGGCTGCTGACCGGCAACGCGTATTTTCGCCATAATCGCACCAAAACGCTCAACGGCGATGTGAACGACGAATACGAAGGGCTGTTTGAAGCATGCGAGGACGCGGCGCTGCCGGGTTGTGATGATATTTATGCACATGGCGTGCTGAACCGCAGTCAGACGACCAATAAAGGCTACGGCGGCACATTGCAAATGACTTGGGCAGCCGAGCGTAATCAGCTCACCGGCGGCGCGAGCGTGGATTTGGGGCGCACCCGCTTTAAGCAAACCGAGCAAGAAGGCGATGCGTTTACTAGTAATCGTGGGCTGGCTGAGGTTGATGATGAGGTGGAGCTGGCCAACAAGCTAAGCGGCGACAGCAAAACCTGGAGCGTATTCCTGACGGATACGTTTAATGTGACGCCGCAATTGGCGCTGACGGCTTCCGGTCGCTATAACCACACGCGCATTAAGGTGAAAGATCACCTGGCAGGTGAAAAAGAAGGTTTGTGCATCAGCAATGTAGATGGTGAGCTGGTGGATTGTGATGATGCCGGTGCGATAGAAGTGGTGGCTGCGGCGGGCGATGCTGGTGGCAAGCACACATATCATCGCTTTAACCCGGCCGTGGGCATGACTTACGCTTTTACGCCGGAACTCAATTTATACGCGGGTTACAACGAGGGTAACCGCGCGCCTTCGCCGATTGAAACCGGTTGCGCAGATCCGAATTTTCCTTGCTTATTGCCAAACGCCATGGCGGGCGACCAACCGCTGAAACAAGTGGTGGCCAAGACGTTTGAAGGCGGCCTGCGCGGCAAGTTGGCTAACGGCTTGCGCTGGAGTGCAGGTGCTTACACCACCACCAACCATAACGATTTGCAATTTATCGCCTCCGGCACTACCGGCGCGGGCTATTTTGACAACGTGGGTAAAACGCGCCGTCAAGGCTTGGATTTGGGCATTCAGGGTGATACTGGCGATTTTACTTGGTCGGCCAGTTACAGCTATATCAAGGCTACTTACCGAGACCCTTTTGAGCTGGCTTCGGAGGCCAATTCCTCTCGCTTTGAAAATGCAGAAGGTAATGATGTGATTCAAGTGAAATCCGGCGACAATTTGCCAGGTATCCCGAACCATCAGCTCAAGCTGCGCGGCGAGTGGCGCGCCCAGCCTAATTGGACGATAGGTGCGACGCTGGTGGCGTTTTCCGACCAATATGCGCGCGGCAACGAGAATAACAAACATCGGCCGGACAATGTGACCTATTTTGGTTCTGGCAAGGTATCTGGCTATACCGTATTAAATCTGGATACGCGCTACAGCTTTGGCGAATCAGGCTGGCAGTTATTTGCCAAAGTCAACAACGTGTTTGACCGCGAATTTTATACCAGCGGCCTCTTGGGCGAAAATGTGTTCACCGCTGCAGGCAATGCGTTTGCGGCAGATGCGGAATCGAAAAAAGAGCTTTTTCTGGCACCTGGCGCGCCGCGCGCAGGCTGGATAGGCCTGCGTTATGAGTTTGGTAAGCCAAAACAAGCTGGAAACCTTGGCATTGACTAAATTTTGCTTTATACTAAAAATGACGTTATTGTAATTAACATCAGGTAACATTTAGATGGCCTAGTTCTAAACAAGGAGAGTAAATATGAAGAAAATCTTGGTAGCAGTATTATTGACTTTGCCCGTTGTGGCGTTTGCGGATAATCACACGCATACCGGCCCGATGGAAACCTGTATGAAAGCCGCATTGGCGAAATATCCGGGTAAAGTGACATCGCTTGAGGCGGAAATTGAAAATGGTAAGCCGATTTACGAGTTTGATATTAAAATCAAAGGCGGCAAAGAGGTGGAGGTGGAGTGCGATGCGGCGACAGGCACCCTGCTTGAAGAGGAAATGGATGTCAGCCGCAAAGACCCTGCATTCAAGAGCAAGGCGAAAATATCCATGAAAGAAGCCAAAAAAATTGCTTTGGCGAAATATCCGGGTGAGGTCGTTACCGTTGAATACGAGCTGGAAGACGGTAGCCCAATCTATGAGTTTGATATTAAAACCGCAGACGGTAAAGAACTGGAAGTAGAAGTGAGCGCGGTGACCGGTGAAATTGGCGAAACCGAAGAAGAAGTTTACGAAATCGGCAAAGACTAAACTTTAGTTAAGTACTAAAAAGCCCCTCTGTAAGAGGGGCTTTTTTATGGGGCTTTGTAATCATATTTAATTGGGAGATTGCGTTTAATAAGACTGTAGCAGACTGATCTCGGTTACCAGCATTATCTCGCAAGCGCCGTCGCCGGAATCGTTGCGCACTCGGGAGGTGGGCCAAATAAAGCCGTCACCGTCTTTGACATCGACCAGAAAGCCTTTGAGCATCACTGTTTGCCCTCTGTTTATTTGGTCAAGCTGTTGTGCTATTAGGGCGGACTCCGGAATCAGGTGCAGGTTGGTGCTGTTGAGTTCGATTTCTTTGCGTGGGATAGGGAACTCACGCACGTGCCAGTAATAAAAACGGTTGCCCTGCCAGATATCGATTTTAGCTAGTACAGCAGGGTCGGACATGGAATCCCAGCCAATAACGTAATCAAACGGGGCAATATCGGCGCGCTCGTCAGCTGTGTATTGCTTTTTTGAAATAACCAATCCTTTAATCGAGAAAACATCGGAAACACCAAGCTGGTAGTTTTTCTTGTCTATCCAGTAATACTCTTCAACTGCCTGCTGTAAGGGAGTTTCTTTGATTTTGATGCCGGTGCCCAATTGGGAAAAGAATAACTTGCTTGCAAGACCTTCTTGGTAAGCGGCCGCCGCATCAGGCTGGCTGGCATTTTCGGTTGTTTGTATTTTTACCCCGTGATTGACATAGGAAGCCTGCACATCCGCCAAAATAACAAATGAGAACAATGCCGCTACAAAAAAGCTAAAGCACGTTTTCACGATTATTGGATTCTTTTGAACGGCCCAACACAATCTTTAATATCTTCGGTGTCGCATGAAACATATTGCTGGCCGGATGGGTGGAACATGACGAATTTTTTGTACACTTCGCCGGAATTATTCTCCATGCTTTCGCCACAGTCCTTGCCGCCTTCATCGACCAGAATTTTAAGCGAGACCGCATAGAACCCTTTTTCGCTGGGCTTTTCCGAGATTTCATATTGCGCTTTCGAAGTTTCCTCGCCGCTGGTGATATGGGCAGAATTTTCCACGCCAAAAATATAGGTTTCCACACAACTGTTTTTGATGTTGACCCATTCCCAAGTGCCATTCAGCGGGTTAACCGCTTCAGCATTGACCAGCGTGGCAAATGCCGTTAAACATATAGTCGGTAATACGTGGGTGATTTTCATGGCGATTCCTCCCTTAAATGTTAAGGGTGAGAGTTGCGTGTATCTGAATAGGTTCCGCTGAAGCTAACCTATACCGGAACAATGTTAAGTTTAACCGCTGCCAATACTAATTGTGCATTATTCTCTACTTTAAGCTTCTGACGCAATCTGGTTTGCACGTTGGCTATGGTTTTATAGTCAAGGTGTAAGGCAAGTGCGGTTTCATCTAACGACTTGCCTCTGGTCAGATACTGGAATACTTCAAACTCTCTAGTCGTTAGACTTTTTAAGAGTTCATGCCCATCCGTATCTGCCTCAGGTTGGGTGTGTAGCGAGGAAATTTTATGTGCGATATCCGGGCTGATATACTTTTTGCCAGCCATGGTTGCCAATACCGCATTTACTAGCACATCCGGAGCGCTCGATTTTGTGACATAGCCGCAAGCGCCAGCCTGTATGGTGCGCACACAAAAAATGGCATCTTCATGCATACTGAAGGCCAGTATTTTGGCATGTTTATCTTTGCCGAGTATTTTTTTGATGGTTTCAATCCCGCTCAAGCCCGGCATGGATAAATCAATGACAATGACCTGCGCCTGATATTTGTCGAATTCCTGATAAGCCTCTTCGCCGTTGCAGGCCTCTCCAATCACCTCGATATTGGCTTTGCGAAGCAAGTGTTTGTAGCCTTCGCGCACGACGGCGTGATCGTCAACAAGAAATACGGTAACAGTTTTTTGTATGTTCATTTGTTCGGCACCATGGCAATAATTTTGGTGTAAAGGTGGGGTTTGCTGATGATTTGCAGTTCTCCAGAAAGCGCTTCGATACGCTCGGCAATACCAGGCAAGCCATAACCTTTGTGCATGCATTTGGCGACATCAAAGCCTTTGCCGTTGTCCTCTATGCTGATCTTTAAATATTTGGCATTTTGATACATGACCGTGTTAACCAGTACAAACGCTTTTGTGGCCTCGGCATGCTTGGCAATATTGGTCATCGCTTCCTGCACAATACGAAAGATCGCGATATTGGCTTGCTCGCTCAAGCGGTCAATGTTGTCTGCAATATTGAGTTCGATCTGCGTAGGTAGTGATTGATGAACGCCTCCTTCAAGGGACTTCCATGAACTCACCAAGTGTTCAAGCGCTGCGGCAAGCCCCAAATCATCCAGCGCCACCGGCCGAAGGTGATAGATCATGCGGCGCGTCACCAAGTAGGCGTGATCGGCGCTGTGAGTGATTTGCTGTAATATGGCCTGGTTTTCGCTGCCGTGTGGCGCATCCATGTGTAAGCTTTTTACTCTGGTTTGTATCGCATTTAGGTATTGCCCCAGGTCGTCATGCAGGTATTGGGCTATCTCCTTGCGTTCGGCTTCCTGTACTTCCAGTACACGCTTGAGTAGTTCATGATTGCGCACCATCAATATCTTGGTGTCGCGAATTCTACGGTATGCGAACCAGATGAACCCAATCAGGCTTACCATCAAAGCAAGTACGATTTCATCTATGTCTAATAAACGCTCATAGCGCCTAGTCCAGTGATAAAAACGATCAGAAAAACTGTAAAAGCTGGATAGGAGATAGGTTGTAGCAAAAAGCAGCGGGATGACAAGCAATTCCATCAGAATCACCTTGTTTAGAGGCAGGGAGGACTCATGCTGATTAGGTTTAAATGGCAGTATTCTCATATCAGAAGCATGCGTGATAATGCACCAAGATGCAATGGCATTTTTCACGGGGGTTATTGGGAGAATTTCCCAAAGTGCCTGAATCATTCAATCATCAAAATACGCCCGAAGTGACTGCTCGAAAAAACATTTAATAGCCCATAGCTTGCATTTATTCCCGAATATGACGGGATATTTTCCCTATGCGTTGCGGGAAACCCTCTCAATCTTATTCTTGGACAACGCAATATAGTAGCGGCAAGGTGCAATTGTAAAAATTGTTACTGAAGTGTGATTTTAATATTTTAATGTTGGGAGAAATCATGAAAAAGCAATGGACACTGAAGGCTGTGTTTGCTGCGTTTGGCACTGTTGCCCTGCTGGGGATGACGGGGCAAGCGTTGGCAAACCAGGAAATTATCGAGAGAAGCAAGAATCACAATTTGTGGGCTGCGCCAGGCCAAAATTTGGCTTTGCATCGCCACAGTAAACTAAAAGATATTAATACTGGTAATGTTAAAAACTTACAAATGATTTGGTCACAGTCTTCTGGTACCTTGCGTGGTCATGAGGGTCAGCCTGTGGTGGTTGAGCACAACGGCAAACCTATGATGTATATGGTTTCCGGCTGGCCAAACATCGTGCAGGCTCTGGACTTGTCTGATCCGGACCATCCAAAACAAATCTGGAACTACACCAAAAAAACTGACCGTGATGAATCCGCCGTGCCACGCGCATGTTGCGATACCATCAACCGCGGTTTGAACTATGCCGATGGCAAAGTGGTTTTCCACACATTGGATGGATTTCTGATTGCCTTGGACGCTGCTACTGGTAAAGAAATCTGGGTAACCAAGCATGCTTACCCAGACAAAGGCGAGACACACTCTGGCCCAGCCATGGTGGCTGAAGGTTTGGTGGTGGCTGGTTTCGGTGGTGACGAGTTCGCCGCACGTGGCCGTACCGTTGCTTATGACCTGAAAACCGGTAAAGAGGTTTGGAAATGCCACAGCACTGGCTCGGACGAAGATATCTGTATGACCAAAGACACCAATAAAGCGAACCCGCACTATGGTTTAGCAGGCCAGAAAACCGGTTTCACCTATCCGGGCGATGAGTGGAAAATCGGCGGTGGCGCACCTTGGGCATGGTTCAGCTATGATCCAAAATTGCGCATTATGTACGCAGGTACAGGCAATCCAGGTCACTGGTCTCCAGCTTACCGTTGCGGTTTCACCGGTGCTGATTTGACCCATGAAAAATGTAACACGCCTGATCCTAAAACCAATGTCGGCCCTTATGACAACAAATGGTCTATGACCATTATGGCACGTAAGATCGACACCGGTGAAATGGTGTGGGCATACCAAAAAACCCCATACGATCAATGGGACTATGACGGTGTGAACGAAAACATCTTAGTTGACGGCCTGAAAGTAGACGGTAAATCTCATGATGCGCTCGTCAACTTTGACCGTAACGGCTTTGCTTATGTGCTGGACCGTGTAGACGGTACATTGCTGCGTGCACATAAATTTGTGACTGTAAACTGGGCTGAAAAAGTTGACCTGAAAAGCGGTCGTCCAGTGAAAGTGAAAGAGCACTCACCATTTGCACGTGATGTCAACACACAAGCTTGTCCATCTGCAATGGGTGGTAAAGACCAGCAACCTGCGGCTGTGGATCCAAAAGAGCCCAACATTTTCTACGTACCAACCAACAACTGGTGTATGGAAGATGAGCCACAAGAGCGTACACACACACAACAAGGTACTGTTTATGTGTTTGCTAACGTGTATATGTATCCAGAAAAACCAGGTGTCACCGGCAAATTCAAGAAATTTGACGTAGTTTCCGGTAAAACAATCTGGGAAATTCCTGATCCATATCCAAACTGGGGTGGTGCTTTAGTGACTGACGGTGGCTTGGCATTCTACGGTTCATTGGGTGGTGATTTCCGCGCAGTTGATCGTAAATCCGGCAAAGTGCTGTGGCAACGTAAATTGTCCTCCGGCATTATCGGCAATCCAATCACATACAAGATCAAAGGCAAACAATACGTGTCTGTATGGACAGGTATCGGTGGCTGGATCGGTCTGCCTGTGACTGCTGGTCTGGACATGGATGACAAATACGGCGCGATTGGTGCAACTGCGATGGCGAAAGCTTCAGGTCTCGACAAGATTCCTCAAGGCGGTACTTTGTTTACCTTCCGTGTGGACTAATTTGTTAGCGATTGTAAAGTTGTAACCTGACACGGTGGGTGGGGCGAAAGCCTCGCCCACTGTTTTGTTTTTGCAAGATGTACTTGTGTAAAGGGTGCGCAGGTGCATGTTTTAAAAACATTCCGTAAACCCTTGTTGCTTTGGAGAGATTGATTTTTATGCGTTACACACTAAGAAAAAAGGCTGTAGGATTGATGTTTGCCGGATTAACCGCATCGGCTTTGGCGAATAGTAATGACACCTTGCTGCGGGTGTGTGCCGACCCTGGCAATATGCCGATGTCCAATGATAGGGGCGAAGGTTACGCTAACAAGATTGCCGAGATTATTGCCACGGGCATGGGCAAGAGCGTCAGTTATTTTTACAGGCCATACCTCAATCGCGGGTTGACGCGCCAGACTTTCGACAACAATGAATGCGACATTCTGCTGGACATGACGCCGGATGATGAGCGCATGCTGACAACCATGCCCATTTACAAAAGCACTTTTGTGCTGGCTTACCGCAACGACAAAGGCATCGACATCAAATCGCTGGATGACCCAAAACTGTTGAATGAATACAAAGTCGGCGTGTTCCAGCATTCCGCAATTCGTACCGTATTGCAGGAGCACGGCATGAAACGTGAGAACACCATCGTACATACCATTTCGCACGATGCCGACTTGCGTCCGGAGCGCCAGCCGCACATGGATGTGCAGAATATGTTGGATGGCAAGCTGGATGTGGCTGCCATTTGGGGGCCGCAAGCGGGTTGGTACAAAACCATGAAAAATGCGCCTATTACCATCACGCCACTGAATATGCTGGAAGACCGTACGCCGATGGAGTTCGCGCTGGCTATCGGCATGCGTAAAAACGCCAAAGACCTCAAGGCCAATATCGAAGCCGTCATGCTAAGAGAGAAGCACAAAATCCGCAAAGTGTTTGAGGATTATGGTGTGCCGCTGGTGAAGTGCGACGAATGCGTGGTTTCCGGTGATTTGCCTTCTCATGGGGCATACAAGCCGATTGCGAAACATGCAGTATTGCCACCGCAGTCTGATCCGGCAACTTTGCCTGCGCGCATAGACGAAGCGCTCAAGCAAGGCTCAACGCTTGAGCAAGAGCTACATAACGCTGTGATTGCCCGTGATAACCCGCGCATTGAATACGTACTTAAACGCGGTGCCAAGATAGATGCCAAGGATACTGAAGGGCAAACCCCACTGATGGTGGCCGCCAAGTCTGGCGATTTAAGCATTATCAACGGCTTGCTGGAATACAAGGCCGACCCTAATGCGCGCGATAACGACGGCTGGACGGCAGCCATGCATGCAGTACGGCTGAATGAGCCGAAAATTTTTCGCCTGCTGGGCAAACACAAGGCGGATTTTAACTTGGTCAACAAAGACGGCTTGACCGCGCTGGCTATGGCCATTGTAGACAACAAAGCCAACGCTGCCGTAGCGATGCTGGACAACAACGCAAACGCGGATTTGGTGATGGGGGAGGCAAAATACAACGCGCTGATGCTGGCGGTGAAAAAAGGCAATCAGCAACTCGCACAAACCTTGCTGCAATACAAGGCTAATCCTAATGCTAAAAATGCTGGTGGCGTGACACCACTGATGATTGCCGCCTATGGCAATCAGCCAGACATAGTGATGTTGCTGCTGAAATCAGGCGCGAACCCTAACGTGAAAGACGAGGAAGGAAAAACTGCACTCATGCTTGCCAAGGAAAATGGCGCACAAAAAGCACTGGCGGTACTGCAAACACCATAAATAACGGCAGAAAACAGCGATTAGGAAAAAATCCCATACTTTATCGGGGTTAACTCAGTCCGCGTAAGCCACTATCCGTCGTTTAATGACGGAGGGTTTGGTTTCAATAAAATATAGTTAATTAGGTTAGGAGAAGTTATGAAGTTTCGCAATTTAATGATTGTACTTTGTGTCTCGGCAAGCTTGTTTGCAGCGTGCGCCAAGGCAACAGATGACAAGCTGGCTGCTGATACCAAAGCGACGGAAGCTGGCAAAGAGGCTGCTGCTGTGCAGGCACCGGCAGCGCCTGCTGAAGCGGGAATGCTGGGTTCGAGCAAATCGCCCATCGAAGTTGTGAAAGGCGCGCCCAAGGGCACGCTGAAAAACCCGTATAAATACAAGGATGTCAGCGCGGAAGTGATTGAGCGCGGTCGCAAGAAATATCTGGGTGCCAGTTGCAACGGCTGTCACGGCGGTACCGGCGGTGGCGGTATGTGTCCGCCATTGAGCAACAGCGTATGGGTTTATGGTAGCGATGATGATACGCTCTATCGTCTGATTACCTTGGGTAGCGTCGAGTTAACCGCGCAAACAGGCTTGGCACGCAAAGGCCGCGAAAATGTGGTTGGTCCAATGCCTCCGCATGGCGCGATCGTTAAAACCGATGATGACTTGTGGAAAATCATTACTTTCATTCGCAGTAATTTCCGCGGCGAGGCCAAAGACATTACTTGGGAGTAAGCATACTACCCTTTAGTGGATTAGAGAGATTTAGATGCGGCGTCTTTGCATGGCCCTGATTTTATGGATGTCGCAATTGCACGCCGCGCCGTTTGCCTACATTACTAACCAAGGCGAAGACACCGTTTCGGTGGTGGGTTTGGCACAGGATAAGGCTATCGCCAAAATTTCTGTTGGCAAAGCACCGGTGGGCGTGGCGATTGATGTTCTGAGTAATCGCGTCTATGTCTCTAACGTTGAAGGACGCTCGGTTTCGGTGATAGATATGAAAACCAATGCTGTGCTGCGCGAAATCGCGCTGGATGGCATCGCACCGGTGGGACTGGCGCTGAGTAAAAGTGGCGGTTATTTGTTTGTGGCAGATTGGTTTCATGATCGCATTCTGGTGTTGGAAACCGATGGTTTTACGCAAGTGCGCACCATAGACATGGGCAAAGCGCCGGCGGGTATGGTGCTAAGCCGTGAGGGTGCGACGCTTTATGTGGCAAACCGTGACAGTAACGATGTTGGTGTGCTGGATGCCAGAAATTTTGCCGTGCTGAATAAAATTGCCGTGGGCAAACACCCGTTTGGCATGGCGTTGAGCGGCGATGGCAGAGTGCTTTATGTGGTGAACGTGGAAAGTAACAATGTTTCGGTGATTGATGTGCGTAGCGATAAAGTCGTCAACACCATCGCTGTGGGTGAACACCCCTACTGCGCCACCAGCAACGCCGATGGCTCGCGCATCTATGTGACCAATACGCATGAGGACACGGTTTCGGTGATCGACGCCAAGCAGCAGAAAGAAATCTCCAGAATCCGCGTTGGCGGTACGCCGGAAGGCATTGCATTTGATATGAAACATCAGCGTGTTTATGTCGCCAGTTGGATGGACAACAACCTGACCGTGATAGACGCTAAAACCAATGCCGTGCTGCACAACATTCCGACCGGCGCGCAATCACGCGCGTTTGGTCAATTTATCGGTAATTTTCACTAACTTAAAACAGGAGCATTTTAATGAAATTTTTCAAGCTATTTCTCGCCACCGTACTGATACTGCCTCTGGTTGCCAGCGCTGCCAACGCGCCTAGCCAGCAGAAAGTTATCCGAGAGGTTGCTATCAAAGCCTCGCCGGACAAGGTGTGGGTCATGGTCAAGGATTTTGGCGGAATGCATAAATGGCACCCCGCAGTGGAATCCACAACCACTGAAACCAAAGCCGATGAAACGGGCGAAAAACTCCTACACCGCACACTCACGCTCAAGGGCGGCGGCACGATCCTGGAAAAGCAAACCATCAACTCCGATAGTGACATGAAGCTGGAATACCGCATTGTAGAAGGCGTATTGCCGGTTAGCGGCTACCGTTCTGTATTGCAAGTCAAACCTGGTGCAAGCGCTGGTGAATCCATCGTTAATTGGACTGGCCGCTTTTACAATAAAGCCAACAAAGTGGATGCCCCAAAAGGCGAGGACAATGAAACTGCGGTAAAAGCGATTGAAGGTGTCTATGACAGCGGTTTGGCCAATTTAAAGGCCGTACTGGAGAGCCAATAACCACGCGGGGTTTAGGCATGGTCTATTTTGAATGGGATATGAGATGAAACGTTTTTTATTGATATTTCTATGCGGTTTATTACCTTGGCTTGCGCACGCGCACGGCCCCAGCGGGCAAAAGGTTTCCAAGGAGTTTGAAGTCAAAGCCGATCCTGCCAAAGTGTGGGCGTTGCTCAAGGACTTTGGCGCGATTGGCAAATGGCACCCGGATGTGACTGATGTAAAAACGGAAACCAAGCAGGATGCGGAATCTGGCAAAGCTTTATTGCACCGCAAAGTCACACTGAAAAACGGGACCGCATTTCTAGAGAAATTACGCGAAGCAAATGATGCGGAAATGAAGCTGGATTACAAAATGATAGATGGCGCTGACAGCACCATCGCAGTGAGTAATTATCGCACCGTGGCGCAAGTGAAACCGGGCAAATCAGGCGGATCAACCGTAAGCCTGACCGCGCGCTTTTACAACAAAGCCAACACCATGGAAGCTCCGCCGGGCGCGGATAATCCTGCCGCCAACAAAGCGATTAACGAGCTATATGATGCGGCGGCGATTGGCTTGAAAAATGCACTGGAAAAATAAACAAGAATATCGTAAATTTTGTGATTTTAATCACATATAACCGCAAATGGCTGCATGATGATGACACTTTAGATACAAAGGAGAGTTGCCATGCTCAATATGTTGAATGTGCTTAAAATAAAATATATCAAAAACGCACTGGTCATTTTTTTGACTGGTGCGTTGCTTTTTTTGGGGGGGCAAGTCAATACCATAGCCGCAGAAAAGCAAGGCGAGTTTGATAATTTATGTGTGATGGGCTTGGCGGAAGGTAAGCGTATTAAAACCGATTGCTCCGTAAACACGACATTTGAAGGCAAAACCTACTGCTTTCGTACGCAGGATGCCAAGACTGAGTTTGCTAAAGACCCCAAGCGCAATCTGGAGCGCGCCAAAGATCATTATGCTGCAGGTGAAGTGGCGCGAACCGGCGATGACATGGGCAAGTACAGTGTGGATGACGTGAAATCTTGGCTGGAAAAGCATATTCAAGCTGAGCTTGCCAAAAACAAGGGGGTTTATTTGCTGCATGATGCACTAAATGGCGAGCAACTTAAGCTTAAGTATCACAACATTGATTTTATGCGCACGCTACATGGCTATGGTTTTTTCCCGGAAGTGATATTCTCGGCGCAAACGGATAGCGAAAAAAAGTATCTGGTAGATTTTTGGGTAAAGCCCAAAGACGGCCAATTGGCATTATTTGACGTACGCATTTATAAATCCCCTAAAAAAGAAAATGGAAAATGGACACTAGTCAAGCGTCAGCCCAAGCCATGGTGGTGGATCCCCGCTTCAGAGCATCCCGGCGAATCCGAGCAGAAACGCAGTTGGGAAGTGATTTCCGCGATTGAAACACACATCATGATCGAGCGAGCGAAACATAACGGCGTATATAAACTGAAGGATGATAAAACTGGCGAAGATGTCGAAATCGAGTTTGTCGGTGTGCATCAACCAGTGCGCAAGCTCAAGGACAGCGGCAAATTCTTTGCCTGCTCGGATTTCCGCAAAAAAGGGTCATCTGATATGTATTACGACATTGATTTTTGGCTGGATGAAAAAAGCGGCAATATCTCCGTGGGTAGCGTGCGCGTGCATAAGGTGCCGGAAGTGCGCGATGGCGATGTGATTCAGGTGCCGCGGTTTAGTCATGACCCCAGCAAGGTGGAGGTGGTACCTTAATCGTTATCGCCAAGCATTTTCTTGCTTGGCTTTTTTCTTGTCGTTAATCAGGAGTTTTTATGAAATTACATTGGATTGCGTTGAGTTGTTTGTCTTTTATCGGGAGTGCTGTCGCCGCTCCGATGGCTTATGTGCCGAACGAAAAAGATGGTAACGTATCCGTGATTGATACAGCCACTGATAAAGTCGTGGGCATGCTCCCCAAAAAAGGGAAATTCGGCCATAAAATCCAGGCCGTGGCGATGGCGCCTGATGGTAAGACCTTGTATGTCGTTGTGCGCGATAAAAATGCCGTTGCAGTGGTGGATTTGGAAAAAGGTACGCAACAAAAACTGGTGAAAGTAGGCGACGAGCCGGAAGGCATTGATATTGCCCCGGATGGCAAAACTCTGGCAGCCTGTCTGGAAGAAGAAAATGCAGTTTCGTTTGTAGATTTAGCCACAGCCAAACTCGCCCACACAGCCAAGACGCAGGGTGTCAATCCAGAACACTGCGTGTATTCCAAAGACGGTAAATGGCTGTTGGCAAGCAACGAGGAAAGCGGCAATGTGGATGTGATAGACGTGGCAACGCACCAATCGGTACATTTGATTCAGTCCACCAAGCATCCGCGCGGCATTGGTTTTACGCCGGATGGTAAGCTGGCGTATATCGCCAACGAGGCGGCCAATCTGGTAGAAGTAGTGTCTGTTGGCGATTGGAAAGTGCTGCAAAAAATCCCGGTTGGCTTGCGTTCCAATGGAGTGAAAGTCGCACACGATGGCAGCCGCGTGTATGTGAGCAACGGCGGCGATCATAATGTGATGGTGATCAATACGGCCAAAAATGCGGTCATCGCGACCATTCCGGTTGGCCAACGCCCGTGGAATATGGCGCTGACGCCGGATGGCAAAAAGCTTTACGTGGCCAATGGCCGCAGTGGAACGGTTTCGGTGATTGATACCGCAGAAAACAAAAAAATCAGCGACATCAAGGTGGGTAAATTCCCTTGGGGCGTGGTGATTCACTAACGACGTTCTGGGATGCCGAGTTTGAGAATCTGGCTTTTGTGCATAGGCTTGTGTGTCTTTTTTTGGCATGCCGGTTTGGCATTGGCTGCACCGGTAATTGATAACTGGAAGGTGATTCAAGAGACGTTCTTTAAGCAACGCGAGGTTACCGAGGCGGGCGAACAGCTTGAGATAAGCGCGCCAGAGCAGGCGGAGAACGCCGCACTGGTGCCACTCTCTTTTATGCTTAACGCCAAACAAGAAGTGAGCAAAATTTATCTGTTTACCGATGCCAATCCGATACTACATACCGCAACATTTTATTTTCCGCCGCAAACGGTGAAGTTTTATCTGGCTACTCGTATTCGGTTAGAGAATAACAGCCAAGTACGCTTGATTGCCGAAAGCCCCAAGGGCAGTCTGATGATGAAAAGTGTTGTGATTAAAACGCCGGGTGGTGGTTGCGGGGGTGGTGGCTATAGCGACGAAGCTAGCTTGCGCGCTTCAGCTGGACAGATGAAACTCAAGGGCGCGGAAGATGCGGATAGGCTCGCGTTTAATATCAAACACCCCATGCGCACCGGCTTTGAGCGCACCCTGCAAGGTTATTACGCCAAGGCATGGTATATCAATGTGCTGGATTTTCGTGTAGAGAATTCAAGCCAACTCAAGGTGGATGTTGGCCCTGGCATCAGTGCCGATCCGTACTTCCAGTTTTCATCCAAGAAAGTACAAAGTGCCTGGCAGGTAGAAGCAAAAGATAACGAAGGCAAGCAATTTTTGCAGTCTTTTGAAATGGGGACTTTTTAATCGCTTGAAATTTTTAATTCAGCTTAATAATTTTTTTCAACAAATCAAATGACATCCACACATACAAATTTGGCAGATTGGCGTAGCCATGCTTTGGCCTTGGAACAACAGCTTAATGGCGTTATATTGGGCTTGCAGCCCTCTATCCGCTTGCTCATCATTTCTATTTTTGCACGTGGGCACGTGTTGCTGGAAGGCAATGTCGGCGTGGGCAAAACCACGCTGCTGCGTGCCACGGCGCGCGGCTTGGGCGGTGGTTACCAGCGTATCGAAGGCACCATAGACCTGATGCCGCAAGATTTGATTTACCACACCTATATTGATACCGAAGGCAAGCCCAAGGTTGAGCCGGGGCCGATTTTGGCGCAGGGTGAGGATTTGTCGGTGTTCTTTTTCAACGAGATCAATCGCGCCCGCCCGCAGGTACATTCACTCATGTTGCGGGTGATGGCGGAGCGCAGTATCGGCGCGTTTAATAGAAGTTTCAATTTCCCACATCTGCAAGTGTTTGCCGACCGCAACGCAGTAGAGAAAGAAGAAACGTTTGAGTTGCCCGGTGCCGCACGCGACCGTTTTTTGATGGAAATTGCCATTGCACCGGCTGAAGACAAAAAAGTCTATCAGGCGCTCACCTTCGAGACACGGTTTCACGATACCGATACGCTAATTGAGAGCGTGCATGAAGGCCAGATTCCGTATCGCGAATTGACGACATTTGCCCCGCAGATACAGGCCAGCATTCACGCTAGCGAAGCGGTGCAGGATTATGTCGAGCACTTGCGCGTGGCGACTTGCCGCCCGCAAACTTATGGCATCCAGTTGCCGGAAGTAGCCATGGATGAACTGATGGTGGCGGGCTTGGGGCCACGTGGTAGCAGCATGCTGGTACGTGCCGCCAAAGTCGCGGCTTGGTTGGATGGCCGCGATTATCTTGCGCCGCAGGATGTGGCCGCCGTATTTCATGAAGTCGTCGCGCACCGCCTGTTTTTTACGCCGATTTACGAGTTGCAACGCGGCTGGCTGGCCCGCGCTTTCACGCAGGCCATTCTGCAACACGTGCCCGCACCTTAAGCG
>Ga0233424_10000889_pt1 | contig 31519 bp, 27 predicted proteins | sample Watercolumn_Towu_FD_181011 | JGI IMG/M metagenome (GOLD analysis project Ga0233424, IMG submission 181011) | Freshwater microbial communities from Lake Towuti, South Sulawesi, Indonesia - Watercolumn_Towuti2014_125_MG | ecosystem: Environmental > Aquatic > Freshwater > Lake | place: Indonesia... | reverse complement strand
GCAGCCACTTCTATTCGTACTCGTTCGAACCGAGCCACGAGTGGAGCCAGTACTTCGCGCAGCGCGACGAGCTGTTCGCCTACTTCGACCGCTTCGCCGACAAGCACGGCCTGCGCGAGCACATCCGCTTCGAGACCGAGGTGGCCGCCGCGGCCTGGGACGATGCCGCGCAGCAGTGGCACGTGACGTTGCGCCGCCCCGATGGCGCCACCGAGACGGCGACCGCGCGGGCGCTGGTCAGCGCCGTGGGCCAGCTGAACCGGCCGATGATCCCGACCTTCGACGGCCAGGACCGGTTCAAGGGCCTGCAGGTGCACTCGGCGCAGTGGCGGCCCGACATCGACCTGACCGGCAAGCGGGTCGCCGTGATCGGCACCGGCGCGACCGAGGTGCAACTGGTGCCCGAGGCCGCGAAGGTGGCGGCGCAGCTCACGGTGTACCAGCGCTCGCCGATCTGGCTGCTGCCCAACCCGCGCTACCACCACACCGTCAGCGAAGAAGAAAAGTGGCTGCTCGAGCACCTGCCGTTCTACGCGCGCTGGTACCGCTTCCTGCTGTTCTGGCCGGGCACCGACGGCATCCTGCCGCACCTGCGCATCGACCCTGAGTGGCCGCACGGCGACCGGTCGATCAACGCGCACAACGAGGCCTGGCGCAACCAGTTGGTCGACTACATCGCCTCGCAGGTCGGCGACGATCCGGAGCTGCTGAAGAAGGTGGTGCCGCCGTACCCGGTGATGGTCAAGCGCATGAACCAGGACAACGGCAGCTGGTTCCGCACGCTCAAGCAGCCGCACGTCGCGCTCGAGACCGGCCGCATCGAGCGCTTCGATGCCGACGGCATCTGGTGCGACGGCGAGCACCGCGCCTTCGACGTCATCGTGTACTGCACCGGCTTCCAGGCCAACCGGTTCCTCGCGCCGATGCAGATCACCGGGCGCGGCGGCGTGTCGCTGCACGAGTTCTGGGGCGACGAGCCGCGCGCCTACCTGGGCATCGCGGTCAGCGGCTTCCCGAACCTGTTCTGCATGTACGGCCCGGCCACCAACCTCGCCCATGGCGGGTCGATCATCCAGCACAGCGAGTGGCAGGCGCGCTACATCGCCGGCTGCCTGAAGCTGCTGGTCGAGGGCGGCCGCCGCGCGATGGACCTGAAGCCGGCCGTGTACGCGGCGTTCAACCAGAAGCTGATCGAGACCCTCGACCAGATGGTCTGGTCGCACGGCGGCACCACGACCTGGTACCGCAACCGCAACGGCCGCGTCGTCAACACGTCGCCGTGGCGCCTGGTCGACTACCGCGAGTGGACCCGCGCGCCCAAGCCCGAGGACTACGTGCTGAGCTGAAGTCCCGCTTGCCGCCGTTGCGGCACTCCTCCTCGCTTGCCGGTTCGAGCCGGCAGCGGCGCATCGACGCGCAGGGTGGCGACGAAGCCGCGCACCTGCTCAGCCGAACGCGCGCCGCAAGGCGTCGGCGCCCTGGTTCAGCGCGGCCTGCGCTGCGTCGAGCGCGCCCAGCATGCTGGCGAAGCCATGGATCTGTCCGGGCCATTCGTGCACGGTCACCGGGGTGCCGGCCTCGACCAGCCGGCGCGCGTAGGCGCGGCCTTCGTCGCCGAGCGGGTCCAGGCCCGGCAGCACCAGCGTCGCGGGCGCGAGGCCGTGCAGATCGGGCGCGCGCAGCGGCGAGGCCAGCGGGTCGTCGCCGGCGCCGGCGTGCGGCAGGTACTGGCGCCAGAACCACTGCATCATCGGCGCCGACAGCAGGTACCCGTCGGCGAAATGGCGGTACGACGCGAAGCCGCAGCCGGCATCGGTGACCGGGTAGAAGAGCAACTGGTGGCGCAGGGCGATGCCGGCGCCCGGCGCCTGCAGGGCCAGCACGGCGGCGAGGTTGCCGCCGGCGCTGTCGCCGGCCACGGCGATCCTCGCGGCGTCGCCGCCGATGCTGCCTGCCTGGGCATGCACCCACTGCAGCGCGGCCATCGCGTCGTGCACGGCGGCGGGAAAGCGGGCCTCGGGCGCCAGCCGGTAGTCGACCGACACCACCAGCGTGCCGGCGCGCTGCGCCAGGCAGCGGCAGACGTTGTCATGCCCCTCCGGCGCGCCCATCACGAAGCCGCCGCCGTGGCAGAACACGGTCACCGGCCAGCCGGCGGCCGGCGCCTCGCCCAGCGGTCGGTACAGCCGCAGCCGCAATGGCCCGCCCGGGCCAGGGATGCTGCGGTCCTCGATGGCGGCCACCTCGTCGCCGGGGGCGAAGGCCGACGGGCCGCCGAACGTCGCGCGCACCGTCTGCGCGGTCGCGGTGGCCCAGTCGACCGGCGGCAGCATCTGTGCCAGGGCGTCGAGCAGCGCGCGCGATTGCGGGTGCACGAAGGGCGGCGCCGGCGCGGCGAGGGCTGCGTCCAGGCAGGCGAGCAGGGCCGGGTCGTCCGGTGCCACGTCGGGTGCGAAGCGTGCCAGCACACGACCGTCGCGCCCGACCACGAACTTCTCGAAGTTCCACAGCAGCTCCCCCTCGGCGTTGGGTTCGATGCCGTGGCGGCGCAGCGTCTCGCGCAGCCCCTCGCCGCCCTGGGCCCGCGGCAGGGCCGTGGCCAGCGCCGTGAACAGCGGGTGGCGCGCCGGCCCGGTGACCGGCGTCTTCTCGAACAGCGGGAAGGCCACGCCGTATTCGCGCGAGCAGAACGCGGCGATCTCGTCCGGCGCACCCGGTTCCTGCCCACCGAAGTCGTTCGACGGGAAGGCCAGGATCTGCAGGCCCGCCGGGTGACGGGCGGCATGCAGCGCCTGCAGGCCGGCGTACTGCGGGGTGAGGCCGCATGCCGATGCGACGTTGACGATCAGCAGCACCTGGCCCAGGTGTGCGCCCAGGCGATCGGGGCGGCCATCCAGGCGCGTCAGGGGCTGGTCTTGCAGGAAGGTGGTCATGCGCAGGGGGTCGCGGGGTAATACTGCGCAGCGTACGCGCGGTACTGGTAGATGGGGCCGTCGGCGCGGCACAGCCGCGGCGTGGGCAGGTGCTTCTTGAAGTTGATGACCTTCATGTCCTGCTGCACCTCGTACACGAAGCGCTCGACGAAGGGTTTGCCGAGCGCCTCGTGTGCCGCCGCCGAGCCGAGGTCCTTCAGGTACAGCCGGTAGTGCTGGCGGGTGGTCTCGAAGTCCAGCGGCGTGAGGTCGATGAAGAACAGCGCCTCCCAGCCGCGGCCGGTGTAGTGCTGGCTCATGCGCGTGATGCCGGTGAACTCGAGCGCGATGCGTTCGAGGGCCGCCTCTTCGGCGTCGGCATCGACCCCGTACTCCATCTGCAGCCCATGCGGCGTGGGCGACAGGTGGGTCAACTGCGGGGACTGCCGCGCGCCATGCAGCTGCACGATGTGCGCGCTGTCGAACAGGTTCTCGAAGATGTCCGGAAACGGGCAGGTGGTGTCGACGGTGCGGCGGTCGAACAGCACCCAACCACCGTCGCGGAACGCCGGGCTGGCGTAAGGCTCGAAGTCGGGTGCGCCGCCGGCGGGGTCGTGCCACATCAGCACGTCGCCATCGACCTCGCGGGTCGGATGCAGCGTCAGCCGGACGTTGCCCGGCGGCAGCGCCGAGGCGTAGGGGATGTGGCTGCAGCGGCCGGTGGCGCCGTCCCAGCGCCACTTGTGGAACGGGCAGGTGAGCTCACCGTTGAGGACCGCGCCGTCGTGCGAGGCGAGGTGCGCGCCCAGGTGCGGGCAGTACGCATCGGCCACCTGCGCGGCACCGGCCGCGGTGCGGTAGGCGACGAGCTGCAGGTCGAGCCAGTACAGCGGCAGCAGCGTGTCGGCGCGCAGGTCGTCGACGGCCGCGACCGCGTACCAGCCGCGGGCGTATCCGGTGTGGCCGGCCCGGTGGCGCATCGGCACGGGCTGGAGGGGGGCTGTCATGCGGGTCTCCTTGCCGGTCACGTCCGGCTCCAGTCGGGGGCGTCACCGTCGGCCGCCAGGGCGGCGCCGATCTGTTGTGCGCGCAAGGCCACCTCGGCCATCGCGTGCGGGGGGACCTGCTGACCCGCCAGGTCCATCACGTCGTCGAAGCGAGCCAGCCAGCGCTCGGGGCTGGCGGTGGGCCCCAGCACGGCGCCCGGCACGATGCCCAGCGTGACCCGCGCCGCCACGCCGCCGCCCACCGAGAACAGTTCGCCGGAGCAGGGCACGTCGCGGCTGGCCAATGCCAGCACGAAAGGCGCGGCGGCCTCGGGCGGGAAGTGCCGGCGCAGGAAGTCGACGAACGCCGGATCGGGGATGTCGGCCGTCATGCGGGTGTGCGCGATCGGGCTCACCGCGTTGACCCGGATGCCCAGCGGCGCGCCATCCTGGGCGAGCGCCCGGGTCAAGCCGATCACCGCGGCCTTGCTGGTCTGGTAGGCGAAGCAGCCGGGCAGGCCCAGCACCGAGCCCGAGGCGGTGTTGACGACGCGGCCGTAGCGCTGCCGTTCGAACACCGGCCAGGCCGCGCGCAGCACGCCGACCGCGGCGCTGACGTTGACGGCCATCAGCCGGTCGAAGTCGCCGGCCGGCATGCGGTCGACGGTGCCGCCGCCGGTGGCGCCGGCGTTGTTGATCACCGCATCGAGCCGGCCGAAGCGGGCCAGTGCGGTCTCGACCGGGCCGGCGGGGTGGTCGAGCAGGTCATGCTGGTCGGGGCAGGCCTGCCCGCCCGCCGCCGCGATCTGTGCCACCACCGCCTCGAGGGCGCGGCCCTCGTCGGGCCGGTCGTTCAGCACCACCCGCGCGCCTGCACCGGCCAAGGCCACCGCATAGGCACGGCCCAGCCCTCGGCTGGCACCGGTCACCACCACCACCTGGTCCTGGAACAGAGTGCCTGTCATGGGGCCTCCTGCTCAGCGCCGGGCGGCCTGCCAGGTGTCGCCGTAGCGACCCATGTCGACCCCGCCGCGGTTCACCGCGCGGTTGCCGAACCAGAGATTGCGGCCCAGCAGCCGCGACATGGTCTCGCCCCAACGATCGGTGAAATCGCGGCCCAGGTGACCGTAGTCCTCCAGCGGACGATAGGCCAGCCGGCAGTAGGTGGCGTGCAGCACCACGCGGTTGCCGGGCAGTGAGCGGCCATAGTTGGAGTGCCAAAGACGGCCGTCCCACAGGCCGATCGAGTACTTCGGTGCGCGCAGGGGTACGGAGCCGACCTCCGCTCTCACCTCGTCGGGCGTCGGCGCGCGGCGCAGCCGGTGACTGCCGGGCACCACCTTGGTGGCGCCGCTGGCCTCGTCCATGTCGTCGCAGTAGAAGCAGCCGGTCATCAGCGCGTTGTGCTCGGGCATCGGGGCGGGGATCCAGTCCTGGTCGGCGTGCAGCGGCATCGCCTTGGCGCCCTGATGGCGCACGCTGCCCGACAGCTGGCTCAGCAGCGGGTTGCGCCCGCACATGAATTCCATCATCGCCAACAGCTTCTCGTTCAGCACCGCCTCGGCGAAGACCTCGTCACGGTCGAGCAGCAGGTCCGACGATTCGCCCTTCTCCGTGATGTTGAAGTACTGGCCGCGGTCGACGGCGCAGCAGCGCTGGATGGCCTCGCGCAGGCGCTCGAAGAAGGCCGCGGGGGCGGCGTTCTCGATCACGGTGCAGCCGTGGTCGCGCAGCTCCTGGACGTTGCGCTGCAGGCCGAGGGCCTCGATGCGCGGGGCCAGTTCGTCCGACACCGCGAACATCGGCAACGACTCATGGGGGGCCAGCGTGGACATCGTGTCTCCTGTGGATGGGGTGGCCGCAGTGTCCGGCCGTCGGCGGCGGTCCCCATCGTCCGAACAGACTAGACACGTGTCTAGTCAAGGAGGCGGCTCGGGCGCGTTGATGGCTTTCGACCAGAGGGCCGCGAAGCTCGCCAGCATGGCGGCGCGGTCCATGGGCATGCTGTGCACGTGCAGCTCCGACAGGAAGCCGGACAACTGGCTGATGAGCAGGTGGGCACGCCGGCGCGCCTCGTCGGGTGCGACGCGGGGCCACTTGCCCGGATCGCGGGTCAGCGCGGCGATGTAGTCCTGCAGGTGTTCGACGTATTCGGCGCTGACCTCCCGGGGGGTGGCGACCAGGATGGCACGCGTCTGCTCGGCATGGGACGCCCAGGCGTCGGCGAAGCCGCGCAGCCACCGCAGCAGCGTGGCCGGGCGGGTGTCGGGCAGTTGGGCGAAGGCCTCGTAGTAACCCTGGGCCACCTGCCACATGTCGCGCCGCATTGCGTGCAGCAGGTCGGCCTTGCCGCTGAAGTGCAGATAGAAGTTGGCACGCGAGGTCTCGGCCGCGCGGGCGATCTGGTCGACCGTGACGGCGTCGACGCCGGCGCGGTCGAACAGCTCCGCGGCCGTGCGCAGCAGGCGGGCACGTGTGTCGAGTTTCTGCGCCGCGCGGGCGTCCAGCGGGATCGGGTGCGCCATGCCGCGATGGTAGGCAGCCGCCCGCGAAACGCCGTAGTCCCATTGGACGATGCCCCAGGGAGGCCGCTGCGCAGAATGGCCGCATCGCATCCTGACAGGCGGAGAGGACCCACATGATCGACATCCGGGGCTTGGGCTACATCGTCGCCGAGTGCGTCGATCCGTCGCGCTGGTCGCGCTTCGGCTCCGAGGTGCTGGGCGCGATGGCGTTCGACGAACCGGCCGGCGCGGTGCGCCTGAAGATCGACGAGCGCCCGCTGCGCATCCTGGCGCTGAAAGGCGGACAGGATCGTTACCTGGCCTCCGGCTGGGAGGTCGCGCACGAGCAGGCGTTCGAGCAGGCGCTGGTCGAGCTGGAAGCCGCCGGTGCGCAGCCCCGGCGCGCCGGGGCCGAGGAGCGTGCCAGCCGCCGCGTCAGCGGGCTGGCCTTCTTCGTCGACCCGTCGGGCAACCGCCACGAGCTGTTCTGGGGCGTGGTCAGCGACTTCCAGCCGTTCGTCTCGCCGCAGGGCGTGCCGCGCTACGTCACCGGTGACCTCGGCATGGGCCACACGGTGCTGCCGGCGCCGAAGTTCGATGCCACCTGGGCGTTCTGGCGCGACGTGATGGGCTTCGGCCTGTCGGACATCTACCTGCACCGCGCCGGCCCCGACGCGCCGGTGCAGCGCCTGCACTTCACCCACTGCAACGCGCGCCAGCACAGCCTGGCGCTGTTCGAGGCCGACAACCCGGTGGGCTGCGTGCACATCATGCTCGAGGTCGATTCGATGACCGAGGTCGGCCGGGCGCTGGACCGCCGCGCCGCCCACGGCGCCAAGCTGATGGCCAGTCTCGGCCAGCACGTCAACGACGACATGACCTCGTTCTACATGCTCACGCCGTCCAACTTCGCGATGGAGTACGGCTACGGCGGCCTGGTGGTCGACTGGACGCAGCACGCGGTCTTCGAGGCCACCACGATCAGCCGCTGGGGCCACGACTGGAGCCTGGGCCTGGCCACCGGCGACATCTCTTGAAGGAACCCATGAACAAGGAACTGACTGCCGCGCAGGCCATCGCCCGCATCGAGAGCGGCATGACGCTGGGCATCGGCGGCTGGGGCCCGCGCCGCAAGCCGATGGCCCTGGTGCGCGAGCTGCTGCGCAGCGACGTCAAGGACCTCACCGTGGTCGCCTACGGTGGCCCGGAAGTCGGCATGCTGTGCGCGGCCGGCAAGGTGAAGAAGCTGGTCTACGGCTTCGTCACGATGGACGCGATCCCGCTCGAGCCGCACTTCCGCAAGGCCCGCGAGGCCGGTGCCTTCGAGGTCGAAGAGTACGACGAGGGCATGTTCGAGTGGGGCCTGCGCGCCGCCGGCATGCGCATGTCCTTCCTGCCCACCCGCTGCGGCCTGGCCACCGACGTGCTGGCGCGCAACCCGGCCCTGAAAACCATCGCCTCGCCCTATGACGACGGCGAGGTCTACGTCGCGATGCCGGCGATCAAGCTCGACGTCGCGCTCTTGCACGTCAACGAGGCCGATCGCTGGGGCAACACCCTGAACCGCGGCGGCGACCCGCTGTTCGACCACCTGTTCGCCCGCGCCGCCGAGCGCTGCTTCGTCAGCACCGAACGGCTGCAGGACCGCCTCTCGCTGAGCCGCGACGACGCCCGCTTCAACTTCTTCGAGCGCTACCTGGTGACCGGCGTCGTGCACGCGCCGGGCGGCGCGCACCCCACCTACCTCGACCCCGACTACGGCTGGGACCTCGACCACCTGAAGCGCTACAACGCCAGCGCCACCGACGAGGGCGGCTGGGCCGGCTACCGCGGCGAGTTCATCGACGGCGACGAAGCCGCCTACCAAGCCCGCATCGGCGGCGCCGAGCGCCTGGCCAAGCTGCGCCGCCCGGTGTTCTGACGAGGACGAGACGAGATGACGCAGAACACCCAAGAGATCACGCTGGCCGAACTGATGGTCGTGGCCTGTGCCGAGGCCTGGCGCGGCGACGGCGAGGTGCTCGCCTCCGGCATCGGCATCGTGCCGCGGCTGGGGGCCAGCCTGGCCAAGCTCAGCCACACGCCCGAGTTGCTGATGACCGACAGCGAGGCCTTCCTGGTCGAAGAGCCGATCCCGCTCGGCCCGCGCGGCGACTTCGTGCCCACCTATTCGGGCTACATGTCGTTCGACCGGGTCTTCGAATGCGTCTGGGGCGGCCGCCGCCACGCGATGATCGGACCGAGCCAGATCGACCGCTGGGGGCAGACCAACCTCTCCAGCGTCGGCGACTACGCCAAGCCCAAGAGCGCCATCCTCGGCGTGCGCGGCCTGCCCGGCAACAGCATCCACCACGCCAACTCGCTGTTCGTGCCCAACCACGGGCCGCGCGTGTTCGTCGCCGGCGAGGTCGACATGGTCTGCGGCGTGGGCTACAAGAAAGAGCGCTGGGCTGCCGGCATGCGGCAGGACTTCGTCGACCTGCGCCGCATCGTCACCGACCTGTGCGTGATGGACTTCGGCGGTCCCGACCGCGCGGTGCGCGTGCTGTCGCTGCACCCGGGGGTGAGCTTCGAGCAGGTGCAGGCGGCCACCGGCTTCCCGCTGCTGCAGGGGCCGTCGCTCGCCACCACCGCGCTGCCCACCGACGATCAGCTCGCCATCATCCGACGGCTCGATCCGCACAACCTGCGCGCGACGGTGCTCAAGGGCAACCCGCCCGCGCAACGCGCGGCGGCCTGAGGGAGCGCGCGATGAGCGACCTGGTGGCGCCGCGGCCGGACGAGAGCCAGTACGAGACCGACACCCCGGTGCACTGCGAGGTGCAGGGCGCGGTGGCCTGGGTCACGATGGACCGGCAACGGTTCAACAACGTCCAGAACTCGCAGATGACGTATGCGCTGGACGATGCGTTGCGGCGCGCGGTCGACGACGATGCGGTCAAGGTGATCGTGCTGCGCGGCGCCGGCAAGCACTTCTCGGCGGGCCACGACATCGGCACGCCGGGGCGCGACCTGCACAAGTCCTGGGACCGCAAACACCTCTGGTGGGACCACACCAACAAGCCCGGCGCGGAGCTGCTCTACAGCCGTGAGCAGGAGGTCTACCTCGGCATGTGCCGGCGCTGGCGCGAGATCCCCAAGCCGACCATCGCGATGGTGCAGGGGGCCTGCGTGGCCGGCGCGCTGATGCTGGCCTGGGTGTGCGACCTGATCGTCGCCAGCGACGACGCGTTCTTCCAGGACCCGGTGGTGCGCATGGGCATCCCGGGGGTGGAGTACTTCGCGCATGCCTTCGAGCTACCGCCGCGCGTGGCCAAGGAGTTCCTCTTCCTCGGCGCACGTCTTTCCGCGCAGCGCGCCGAGCAGTTCGGCATGGTCAACCGCGTGGTGCCGCGCGAGCAGCTCGAGGCCGCGACCCGCGAATGGGCCGAGCAGATCGCGCAGATGCCGCGCCTCGGCCTGGCGCTCACCAAGCAGGCCATCAACCATGTGGAAGACCTGCGCGGCAAGCGCACCGCGATGGACGCGGTGTTCCACATGCACCACTTCGCCCATGCGCAGAACGACCTCGTGTCGGGCCACAGCTTGGGGGGCCTCGACGGCAAGGCCATGGCGCAGGCCAACAAGCGCCAGGCGGGCGGCGCCTGACTGCGCCCTCGGCAGTGCCAACGGCTGCTTCTCTACAAGGATTCCTGCATGAGCACCTCTTCGTTTGCGGTCGATGTGGTGGAGGGGGTGGCCGAGCTGGTCATCCAGCACCCCCCGGTCAATGCGTTGGACAGCCACGGCTGGCACACGCTCGCCGCCACGCTCGACCGGCTGGGCCACGACCCCGCGGTTCGCGTCATCGTGGTGCGCGCCGACGGCCGTGGCTTCTGCGCCGGTGTCGACATCAAGGAGCTGGCCGCCCATCCCGAGCGCATCGTCGCCGTCAACGCCGGCAACTACGCGACCTTCCGCGCGGTGCACCGCTCGCCGGTGCCGGTGGTGGCCGCGGTGCACGGCTTCGTGCTGGGCGGCGGCATCGGCATCGCGGGCGCGGCCGATGTGGTGATCGCCTCCGAGTGCGCGACCTTCGCGGTGCCCGAGGTGGACCGCGGCGCGATGGGCGGTGGCGCCCACCTGCAGCGGCTCTTTCCGGTGCAGAAGGTGCGGGCGATGTACTTCACCGGCGCGCCGATCGATGCAGCCGAGGCCTACCGCTTGGGCGCCGTCGAGCGGGTCGTGCCGAAGGCGGCGCTGCGCGACACGGCACTGGCCTTCGCCCGCCAGATCGCCGCCAAGAGCCCCGCGATGATCCGCCTCGCCAAGGAGTCGCTCAACGGCATCGAGGACGGCAACCTCGAAGACAAGTACCGCTGGGAACAGGGCTTCACGCTGCAGGCCTACACCAGCCCCGATTCCAACGAGACCCGCCAGGCCTTCGTCGAAGGACGCGAGGCCCGGTTCTGACGCGGGACACACCATGCATCTCGACTACACCGACGCGCAACGCGCTTTCCGCGCCGAAGTGCGCGACTGGCTGGCCCGTCACGTGCCGGCACAGCCCCTGGAGAGCTTCGACACCGAAGCCGGCTTCCAGCAGCACCGCGCCTGGGAGGCCACGCTCAACCAGGGCCGCTGGGGCATGGTCACCTGGCCGAAGGCGCTCGGCGGCCGTGGCGCCGACCTCATCGAATGGCTGATCTTCGAGGAGGAATACTGGCGTGCCGGTGCGCCGATGCGGGTCAACCAGAACGGCATCTTCCTGCTCGGCCCGACGCTGATGGACTACGGCACGCCCGAGCAGAAGGCGCGCTTCCTGCCACGCATGGCCGCCGGTCAGGACATCTGGGCGCAGGGCTGGTCCGAGCCGAACGCCGGCTCCGACATGGCGGCGATCCGCTGCAAGGCGATCCGCAAGGGCGACCGCTACGTGCTCAACGGCCAGAAGATCTGGTCGACGCGGGCGGTCTGGGCCGACTGGCTGTTCGGCCTGTTCCGCAGCGATCCCGAGTCGCAGCGCCACCACGGCCTGACCTTCCTGCTGCTGCCGCTGAACCTGCCGGGCATCACGGTGCGGCCGATCCGTCAGCTCAACGGCCTGCCCGGCTTCGCCGAGATCTTCTTCGACGACGTCGAGGTGCCGGTGGAGAACCGGCTGCACGACGAAGGCGAGGGGTGGTCGGTGGCGATGTCCACCGCCGGCTTCGAGCGCGGGCTGATGTTGCGCTCGCCGGCACGCTTCCAGCGCACCGCGCAGTCGCTGGTGCAGCTGTACCAGCGCCACCGCGAGAGCGCCGACCGCGATCCCGCCATCAAGGAGGCCGTGCTGCAGGCGTGGATGCGCGCGGAGGCCTACACGCTGTCCACCTACCGCACCGCCAGCCAGCTGATGAAGGGCGGCAAGATCGGCCCCGAGTCGAGCACCAACAAGATCTTCTGGTCCGAACTCGACCAGAACATGCACGAGACCGCGATGCACATTCTGGGCGCACGGGCCGAGCTGCAGCCGCATGCGCCCGACGCCGGCGACGTCGGCGCGTGGCTCGACGGCTTCCTGTTCTCGCAGGCCGGGCCGATCTACGCCGGCACCAACGAGATCCAACGCAACATCATTGCCGAGCGCATGCTCGGCATGCCGCGGTGAGGAGCGGACGATGGACTTCACCTTCACCGACGACCAGCTGCTGTTCCGCGACACCATCCACAACCACCTGCTGCTCGAGGCCACGCCCGAGCTGCTGCGCTCGATCTGGGAGACCGATTCCGGCCGCTCGGACGAGGCGTTCCGGCAGTTCGGCGAACTCGGCCTGCTGGCGCTGTCGATCACCGAGGACGAAGGCGGCCTGGGCTGCGGCGACCTCGACTGGGTGCTGATGGCCGAACAGGTGGGCTACTTCGGCGTGCCCGATTCGGTGCTGGTGACCGGCTGCCTCGGCGTGGCGATCCTGAACGCGCTGCACCCGGATCACCCGGTGCGGCAGGCCTGGATCGGCCGGATCGCCGCCGGCGAGGCCCGGTTGGCGGTCGGCCATCCGATGGATCCGCTGGTGCCCGAGGCCAGTGTCGCCTCGCTGCTGCTGCTGCATCACGAAGGCGAGGTCCATGCCGTGCCGCGCGACCAGGTGCAGCTCGTCGCCAACCCGTCGCTCGACCCGATGCGGCGGCTCTCCCGGGTGGTGTGGACCCCGAGCGACCAGACCCGCGTGCTGGACGCCGTGGCCGGCCGCGCCGTCTGGGCGCAGACGCTCGAGCGCGGTGCGCTGATGACCGCGGCGCAGCTCGTCGGGCTGGCCTCGCGGATGATGGACCTCGGGGTCGACTACAGCGCCAACCGCAAGCAATTCGGCAAGCCGATCGGCTGCTTCCAGGCCGTCAAGCACCGCATGGCCGACATCGCCGTGGCGGTGGAGTTCGCCCGCCCGGTGCTCTACCGCGCCGCGTACGCGCTGGCGCACCGGCTGGCACAGGCGCCGACCTTCGTCTCCCACGCCCGCATCGCCGCCTGCGAGGCCGCGGCGCTGGCCGCGCGCAACAGCATCCAGGTGCACGGTGCGATGGGCTACACCTGGGAGGTCGACCTGCAGATCTTCATGAAGCGCGCCTGGGCGATCGATGCCGCCTTCGGCGACCGCGGCTTCCACAAGCAGCGCATCGCCGCGATGCTCTTCGCCGACGGCGCTGCCCTCGGCCCGGGTGCGACCTTCGCGCCCACCGTCTGACCCCTTTCAGGAGAATCCCATGGCCGAGGCCTACATCGTCGATGCCCTGCGCACGCCCACCGGCAAGCGCGGCGGCGCCCTGTCCACCGTGCATGCCGCCGACCTCGGCGCTTTCGTGCTGAAGAACCTGATGGAGCGCAACCCCGGCCTGCCGCCCGGGGATGTCGACGACGTCGTGTTCGGCTGCGTCGATGCGGTCGGGCCGAACGCCGGCGTGATCTCCCGCACGTCGTGGCTCGCCGCGGGCCTGCCGGTGCACGTGCCCGGCACGGTGATCGACCGTGCCTGCGGTTCGTCGCAGCAGGCACTGCATTTCGCCGCCCAGGCGGTGATGAGCGGCACGCAGGACGTGGTGGTCGCCGGTGGCGTGCAGAACATGAGCCAGGTGCCCATTGCCTACGCGATGGTGGCCGCGCAGCCGCTCGGCTTCACCGATCCGTTCTCGGGCAGCAAGGGCTGGAAGGACCGCTTCGCCGACCAGCCGGTGAACCAGTTCTACGCCGCGCAGATCATCGCCGACAAGTGGGGCTGCTCGCGCGACGACATGGAAGCGTTCGCCGCCGAGAGCCACCGCCGCGCGCTGCAGGCCATCGCCGAGGGGCGCTTCGCGCGCGAGATCGTGCCGCTGAACGGCCTGTCGAACGACGAGACGCCGCGCGCGCCGAACCGCGAGAAGATGGCCACGCTGCAGCCGGTCGACCCGCAGTACCCGGCCATCACGGCGGCCGTGTCCAGCTCCACCTGCGACGCCGCCGCGGCGCTGCTGGTGGTCTCGGAAGCCGCGCTCAAGCGCTACAACCTGAAGCCGCGTGCCCGCATCCACCACCTCAGCGTGCTGGCCGACGACCCGATCTGGCACCTGACCGCGCCGATCCCCGCCACCGCCGCGGCGCTGAAGAAGGCCGGCATGAAGCTCGAGGACATCGACCGGGTCGAGATCAACGAGGCGTTCGCCTCGGTGGTGATGGCCTGGCTGAAGGAGACCGGCTATCCGCACGAGAAGACCAACGTCAACGGCGGCGCGATCGCGCTGGGCCATCCGCTCGGCGCCTCGGGCGCCAAGCTGATGACCACGCTGCTGCACGAACTCGAACGCAGCGGCGGCCGCTACGGCCTGCAGACCATGTGCGAAGGCGGCGGCCAGGCCAACGTGACCATCATCGAGCGGCTCTGAACGCCGCCGCCGCACGAACAACGGAAGGAAGAACATCATGGGTATCTGCGACAACCGCAGCGTCATCGTCACCGGTGCCGGAGGGGGCCTCGGGCGCGCGCATGCGCTGGCGCTGGCGGAGGCTGGCGCGGCCGTGCTGGTGAACGACATCCGCCGCGAGGCCGCCGAGGCCGTCGTGGCCGAGATCAGCGCGAAGGGCGGCCGCGCCATCGCCAACAGCGACGACATCGCCAGCATCGCCGGCGCGCAGCGCATCATCGAGGCTGCCGTGCAGGCCTTCGGCGACGTGCAGGCGGTGGTCAACAACGCCGGCAACCTGCGCGACCGCATGTTCGTGAACATGAGCGAGGAGGAGTGGGACCAGGTGATGCACGTTCACCTGAAGGGCCACTTCTGCCTGGCCAACCTGCTGGCCAAGCGCTGGCGCGACCAGAGCAAGGCAGGCCAGCCGGTCGATGCCCGCATCATCAACACCACCTCGGGCGCCGGCCTGCAGGGTTCGCTGACGCAGTCCAACTACTCGGCCGCCAAGGCCGGCATCGCCGCGCTGACGCTGGTGCAGGCCGCCGAGCTGGGCCGCTACGGCGTGACGGCCAATGCCTTCGCGCCGGCCGCGCGCACCAGCATGACCCAATCGGCGATGCCCGACCGCGTCAAGGCGCCCGAGGACGGCGGCTTCGACTGGTGGGACCCGGCCAATGTCGCCTCGCTGGTGGTCTACCTGGCCAGCCCGGCGTCGCGCTCGGTCACCGGCCAGGTGTTCGACGTGGGCGGCGGCAAGGTCTCGGTGTGCGACGGCTGGCGCAACGGCCCGACCGCCGACAAGGGCGCGCGCTGGGACCCGGCCGAGCTCGGCCCGGTGATCGAGCGGCTGATCGGCGAAGCCGTGCCGCCGCAGAAGGTGTGGGGGACCTGAGATGGCGACCACGCATGGCGGGCTGGGCGACTTCGCGCTGAGCGAGGACCAGCTGATGATCCGCGACGCCGCTGCCACCTTCCTGGCCGAGGCCTGCCCGTCGACCGCGGTGCGCGCGGTGATGGAAAGCGACAGCGGCTTCGATGCCGCGCTGTGGCAGCGCATCGGCGGCGAGATGGGCTGGTGCGCCACGCTGGTGCCCGAGGCGCACGGCGGCCTCGGCCTGGGCTGGGTCGAGCTGGCCTTGATCCTCGAGCAGACCGGCAGGCGGCTGCCGTGTGTGCCGTTCTGGTCCACCGTGGGGCTGGCAGTGCCGGCGCTGCTCGAGTGTGCCGGCGAGGCGGCGCAGGCGGCCTGGCTGCCGAGGATCGCCGCCGGCGAGTGCAGCGTCTCCCTGGCGTTCGGCGCGCAGGGCATCGAATGGGACGAGACCCGCGTGACCGCGCGCGCGCGCCGCGAGGCGTCCGGATGGCAGCTGACCGGCACCTTCCGCCACGTGCCGGACGGTGCCCACGTCGACCTGCTGCTCCTGCCGGCGCGGCTGGACGACGGCGCGCTGGCGCTGTTCGCGGTGCCGGGCGACACCGCCGGCCTGCAGCGCCGCAACCACCCCGGCCTCGACGGCACGCGCCGGCTGGCCGAGGTGTCGCTGGAAGGCGTGCGGCTGGAGGCCGCGGCGCTGCTGGCCGAAGGCTCCGTGCTGGCCGATCGCCTGGCGCGCAGCGCGGCGCTGGCCGCCATCGCGCTGGCCGCCGAGCAGCTCGGCGGTGCGCAGCAGTGCCTGGACCTGTCGCTGGCCTATGCCGCCGAGCGGGTGCAGTTCGGCCGCACGATCAACCAGTACCAGGCCGTCAAGCACCGCTGTGCCGAGATGATGCTGAAGATCGAGGCCACCGCCTCGGCGCTGGCCGGTGCGACGCGACTGGCGCAGCTGGCCCCGGACACCGCCACGCTGCAGCGCGAGGCCGCGTGCGTGAAGGCCTTCGCTTCGGACACCTACCGCTTCTGCGCCGGCGAGGCCATCCAGCTGCACGGCGGCGTGGGCTTCACCTGGGAGTACGACCCGCACCTGTACTTCAAGCGCGCGCAGGCCAGTTCGCAGTGGCTGGGCAGTGCAAGCCACCATCGGCTGCGCATTGCCCAGGCGGTGTTCGACGCCGCACCCGGCGACGAGCCGAGCGCCCAACCGCCCGCGGGCTCGGGCGACGACGCCTTCCGCGCCGAAGTGCGCCAGTGGATGGCCGAGCACCTCACCGGCCGCTTCGAGGTGCTGCGCCACCGCGGCGGCGCCGGCGACGAGGAGGCCTACCCGGCGCTGCGCAAGGAGTGGGAGCTCGAGCTGGCGCGCGGCGGCTGGACCTGCGTCGGCTGGCCCCAGGAGGTGGGCGGGCGCGGCCTGTCGATCGCGCAGCAGATCATCTTCCACGAGGAGTACGCGCGCGCCGGCGGCCCGGGCCACCTGAGCCACCTCAGCGAGACCCTGCTCGGCCCGACGCTGATCGCCTACGGCACCGAAGACCAGAAGCGCCGCTTCCTGCCCGGCATCGTCGCCGGCACCGACTACTGGTGCCAGGGCTACAGCGAGCCGGGCGCGGGCTCCGACCTGGCCAACGTGCAGACCCGCGCCCGCCAGGACCCGGCCACCGGCGACTGGATCATCGACGGCCAGAAGGTCTGGACCTCGCTGGCGCACGAGTGCCAGTACGTCTTCGTCGTGGCGCGCTGCGAGCCCGGCTCGAAGCTGCACAAGGGCCTGGTCTTCCTGCTGGTGGACCTGCGCCAGCCCGGTGTCGAGGTGCGGCCGATCCGCCAGATCACCGGCACCTGCGAGTTCAACGAGGTGTTCTTCGACGGCGCCCGCTGCCCGGCCGAGAACGTCGTCGGCCAGCCCGGCGAGGGCTGGAAGATCGCGATGGCGCTGCTCGGCTTCGAGCGCGGCCTGTCGTGGATCGGCATGCAGCAGCACTTCGAGCACCAGCTGCAGCTGGTCGTGAAGGCCGCACGCGACACCGGCGCCGAGCGCGACCCGGCGCTGCGCGAACGCATCGGCCGTGCCTGGATGGGCCTGAAGGTGATGCACTACATCACCCTGCGCACGCTCGCCGGCGGCGACGACGGCTCGCTCTCGCGCGAGGGTTACATCGTCAAGCACTACTGGTCGAACTGGCACCGCGACCTGGGCGAGCTGGCGATGGACGTGCTCGGCGTCGAAGGCGACATCGTCGTCGACGACTTCTCGCGCACCCGCCTGCAGCAGGTGTGGCTGTTCAGCCGCTCGGACACCATCGTGGCCGGCACCAACGAGATCCAGCTCAACATCATCGCCGAGCGCGCCCTGGGCATGCCCAAGGAGCCGCGGCCCCAGACGGTCACCGCATGAACCCGCAACCCATTCCCCCGTACGTGGGCGGCCACCGGCTGCTCGAAGGCAAGTCGGCGCTGGTGACGGCCTGCGCCGGCGGCGGCATCGGCTTCGCCACCGCGAAGCGCTTCGCCGAAGAAGGCGTGCGGTCGCTGTTCATGTCGGACATCCATCCGCGCCGGCTGGACGAGGCGGTCGCGAAGATCAAGGCCGAGACCGGCCTGCAGCGGATCTACAGCCGCGTCTGCGACGTGACCCGGCAGGACCAGGTCGACGCCCTGGTGGACGAAGCCGACGGGGTGCTGGCCGGCACCGACGTGCTCTTCAACAACGCCGGCCTGGGGGGCCAGAAGGCGCTGGTGGAGATGACCGACGACGAGTGGCTGAAGGTCATCGACGTGTCGCTCAACGGCACCTTCCGCATGACCCGCGCGATGATGAAGAAGATGATGCCGCGCGGCAAGGGCGCGATCATCAACAACTCGTCGGTGCTGGGCTGGCGTGCGCAGAAGGAACAGGCGCACTACGCAGCGGCGAAAGCCGGCGTCAACGCGCTCACGCGCTGCGCGGCGCTGGAGGCGGCCGAGCACGGCATCCGCATCAACGCGGTGTCGCCGAGCATCGCGATGCACGATTTCCTGAAGAAGACCGCCGACGAGGGGCTGCTCGCTCGGCTGGCCGAGCGGGAGGCCTTCGGCCGCCCGGCCGAGGTCTGGGAGATGTCGAACATCGTCGTCTTCCTCGCCAGCGATTACGCCAGCTATCTGGTGGGCGAGGTGATCTCGGCCTCCAGCCAGCATGCCTGAGGTGCACCGATGACCACCGTGATCACCAGTGCCGAACAACTGGCCGGCTGGGTCGGCCGCGAACTCGGCGTGACCGACTGGCTGCCGATCACGCAGGAACGCGTGAACCAGTTCGCCGAAGCCACCGGCGACCACCAGTGGATCCACGTCGACCCGGTGCGTGCGAAGGAAGGGCCGTTCGGCGCCTGCATCGCGCACGGCTACCTGACACTGGCGCTGGCGGGCAGCTTCTTTCTCGAGCAGATCGTGCGCGTGGAGTGCAAGATGGGCGTCAACTACGGCAGCGACCGGCTGCGCTTCCCGGCGCCCGTGCCGGTGGGCTCGCGGGTGCGCGGCCGCGGCGAGCTTGTCAAGGTGGAGCCGGTGGCCGGCGGCCAGCAGGCCACCGTGCGGGTCACGGTCGAGATCGAGGGCGGCGAGCGGCCGGCCTGCGTGGTCGACACGATCAGCCGCTACTACTTCACATAGCGCCGCGCGGGGCGACGCCATCCAGACCAGGACAACAGGAGGAGACGACGATGAAGGCAGCCGTGTTCCACGACCCCGGCCACCTGGAGGTGCGCGACGACCTGCAGGAGCCGGTGGCAGGGCCCGGTGAGGTGCTGGTGGAGGTGCGGGCCTGCGGCATTTGCGGCAGCGACCTGCACCTCTACCGTACCAACGCCCACCGCGACGGCGGCGGCGTGTTGCGCGTCGACCCGGACGGCCGCGAGATCCCCGGCCATGAATATGCCGGCGTGATCGTCGCGTTGGGCGAGGGCGTGCAGGGATGGCAGGTCGGCGAACGGGTGGTCGGCGTCACCGGCGGCGGCGGGTTCGCCGAGCGCGTGCCGGTGCCGGTGAACCCGTTCCAGCTCGCCCGCCTGCCCGATGGCGTGAGCTTCGAGGAGGGCGCCACCACCGAGCCGCTCGCCGATGGCCTGCAGATGGTGCGCAAGGCCGCGCCGCAGCCGGGCGAGCATGTCGTGGTGTACGGCGTGGGCATCATCGGGCTCGGGGTGGTGCAGGCGCTGCGGGCCAAGTGCCCGGCGCTCGGCCACGTGATCGCGGTGGACGTGTCGCCCACCCGCCTGGCGATGGCACTCGAGGTGGGGGCCTCGCATGTCATCGATGCCCGCACCGAGGACGTGATCGAGGCGGCCGCGCGCATCTGTGGCACTGTGTCGAGCGCTTTTCCGCCGATGACGCCGCCCGACGTGGCCGTGGTGATCGACTGCGCGGGGTACCTGAAGCACATGCAGGGGCCGCCGCCGCTGCAGCAGGCGCTGCGGCTGCTGCGGCCCAGGGGCGGGCGCATCGTCTGCTTCGGCGCCTACGAAGCCCCGGTGACGCTGGAGCTGATGGACGTGCTGCACAAGGAGGTGCAAATCCTCGGCTCGATGGGCTACGGCCTGGGAGAACTCGACGAGGCGATCGGCCTGATGGCCAGTGGCCGGGTCGACCGGCATCGGCTCATATCGCACCGCTTCGCGCTCGACCAGGTCACGCCGGCGTTCGAGGCCCAGGGCACGCCGCAGTCGATCAAGGTGATGGTGCTGCCGACGGCCGCCCGATGAAAGCCCGGCATGTCGGCCGCCAGCGCCATCGCGGCGCCGGCGTCGACCGCGCTTGAAGCGCCTGCGCTCGCCGCCAGCGCGCCGCGGGTGACCACCGAGGCGGTCGTCGAACGATCCGCCTTCACACCACGAATGGAGATGTCCCGATGCGTTCCATCCTGATCACCGGCGCTTCGAGCGGCTTCGGTCGCAACGTCGCCCTCGAGCTGGCCCGGCGAGGCTGGCGGGTCTTTGCGTCGATGCGCAATCTGGAGAAGGGCGAAGCCCTGCTGGCCGACGCCCGCCGGCTGGGACTGCAGCAGCAGGTGTCGACGCTCGAACTGGACGTGACCCGGCAGGACACCATCGACAGGGCGCTCGAGGCTGTGCTGGAACAGACGGGCGGCACCCTGGATGCGCACTTCGCCAACGCCGGCTACACCACGATCGGGGCGTTCGAGGACATGTCCGACGAGGACTGCCGGCGCCTGATGGAGACCAACTTCTTCGGCGTGCTGGCCACCTGCCGCGCCGTCATCCCCGTGATGCGCCGGGCCCAGCGCGGGCGCATCGTCGTGGCGAGCAGCAACACGGTGAACACGCCGCATCCGATGCTGTCGCTGTACGCCGCATCCAAGTGGGCCATCGAGGGTTGGGCCGAGGCCATGGAGATGGAGCTGGCGCCGTATGGCGTCACGGTGCGGGTGGCGCAACTGGGTGCGCACAAGACCGCGTTCAACGACAACCTGGTCCAGATCCTGCCACCCGACAGTGCCTACCGGCCTTGGTTGGACGCGGCCTGGCCCGGGTTGGCCGCCGTGTATGGCTGGCAGCGCGAGGCGGCTGAGGCCACGGCGCCGATCGTGCACGCCATCGAAGCCGCCGATGCGCCCTTTCTCTCGAAGGTGGGCGAGGACACCGTGCTGTGCTCGGCCATCAACGCGACGTTCCCCTATGAGGCGCGTGCTGCCGCGGTGCGGGCGCTGGTCGGCATTCCGGGGGCCGGCGCGTTTGTCAGCGACCCGGCGCCCGCACCGGCGCAGGAGGCCTGGCCCACGGTGACGGCCGTGGTGAACCGGTTTGCGCGGGGCGTCAAGGACAACGCCGAACTGAGCCGCCTGATCGGCACGATGACCTCGTCGCGCACGCCTGGCGGCTGAAGGGGACAGGTCGATGCTCCACCATTACGAGGCCCCCGTCGAGGATCTGCTGTTCACGATGCGCGAGGTGGCCGGGCTGCACGACGTGCTGGCCTTGCCGGCGTTCGACATGTGCGACGAAGCGCTGGTGCAGGCCGTGCTCGAACAGGCGGCCCGCTTCGCCAGTGACGCGCTGGCGCCGTTGAACCGCAGCGGTGACCGCGAAGGGGCGCGCCTGGACGGCGCCGAAGTGCGCATGCCGGCCGGATTCCAAGCGGCCTATGCCAGCTATGTCGAGGCCGGCTGGGGCGGTCTGGCGGCCGATCCGGAGTACGGCGGCCAGGGTCTGCCGCGGCTGCTGTGGACCGCGGTGCAGGAGATGTGGAAGGCCGCGAACCTCGGCTTCTCGGCGCTGCCGCAGCTCACGCTGGGCGCGGTCGAGGCGCTGATGGCCCACGCCGACGAGGCGTTGCGGCAGCGCTTCCTGCCGCGCCTGGTGAGCGGTCACTGGACCGGCGCGATGGCCTTGACCGAGCCGCAGGCCGGCTCCGACCTGTCGGCCATCGGCGCGCTGGCCACCCCGCACGCCGACGGCAGCTGGCGACTGGTAGGGCAGAAGTGCTTCATCACCTATGCGGATCACGACCTGGCCGAGAACGTCGTCACGCTGGTGCTGGCGCGAACGCCCGGTGCCCCGGCTGGCGTCAAGGGGCTGACGCTGTTTCTGGTGCCCAAGTGGCTGGTGGATGACGACGGCCGCCTGGGCGCGCGCAACGACGTGCGATACCACTCGCTGGAGCACAAGCTGGGCTTCCATGCCGGCCCGACCGGCATCCTGAACTTCGGCGACGCGGGCGGCGCGGTGGCGTATCGTGTCGGCGCGCTGCACAACGGCTTGCCGGCGATGTTCGTGATGATGAACGACGCTCGCTTCAGTGTCGGGCTCGAGGGCGTTGGCCTCGCCGACCGAGCCTGGCAGCAGGCCAGGGCCTATGCGCATGAACGGGTGCAGGGCCGCAGCGCCGGATCGCCGGCGTCGGTGCCGATCGTGCAGCATCCCGACGTGCGGCGCATGCTGCTCACCATGAAGGCGCTGACCGAGGCCATGCGCGCGTTCGCGGCCGTGCTGGCCAGTGCACGCGACCTCGGCTCGGCGCACCCGGATGCCGGGGAGTGTGCGCGCCAGCAGCGCCAGGTCGACTTCCTGACGCCGGTGTTCAAGGGCTGGTGCACCGAAACCGGCGTCGTCGTCGCGAACCTGGGCATCCAGGTGCATGGGGGCATGGGCGTGGTCGAAGAAACCGGCGCAGCACAGTACCTGCGTGATGCCCGTGCGGCGACTCTCTACGAGGGCACCACGGGCATCCAGGCGGCCGACTTCGTGGGACGCAAGCTCGCCCGCGACCAGGGGCAGGCGGCGCACGCCGTGCTCGCGCAGATGCGCGACACGGTCGATGTGCTGGGCGGCATCGCCGCGCCGGCCTTCGCCACCTTGCAGCGCGACCTGCGCCGGGCGGTGGAAGCGCTGGCCAACGCCACCGATTCCGCGCTGGCGCAGCATGCGCGCCAACCTGCGGCGGCGCTGGCGGTGTCGGTGCCGCTGCTGGAACTGTGGGGCACGGTGATCGGCGGCTGGCTGCTGGCGCATGGCGCCTGTCGCGCCCATGCGCTGCGGCAGGACCCGTCGCGGCCGCAGCGCTACGGCGCGGCTTTTCTCGATGCCAAGGTGGCCACGGCCCGCTTCTACGGGGCGCATCTGCTCAGCCGGGCCACGGGCCTGGCCGACATCGTCTGCGAGGGCGCGGCGGCTTGCCTGGACGATGCCGCAACCCTGTAGGCCGGTTGGACGAGGCCGTGCCCCCGCGCGGCATCCCAGCATGCATCTCACGCTCGCGAAGACCCTCTCATGCATTACGACACACTGGATTGGCACATCGAGCGCGGCGTCCTGACGTTGACGCTGAACCGGCCCGAGCAGCTCAATGCTTTCACGGTGACCATGGCCGACGAACTGGTCGACGCCTACAGCCGCGCCAGCGACGACGATGCGGTGCGGGCGGTGGTGGTCACGGGCGCCGGCAAGGCCTTTTGCGCCGGCATGGACCTGCGGGTCCCGGGCAACGTGTTCGGCTTGAACGATCGACTCGACCCGGACCTGGCCACGCTGCGTGCCGGCTTGGACGATCCCGCCCTGGTGCACGGCGTGCGTGACTCTGGCGGGCGTGTTTCCTTGGCGGCGTACGCCTGCAAGAAGCCGATCATCGGTGCGATCCAGGGCGCGGCCGTCGGCGTCGGCGCCACGATGACGCTGCCGATGGACGTGCGGCTGGCCGCCGAGTCGGCGCGCTTCGGCTTCGTGTTCGGCCGCATCGGCATCGTGCCCGAGGCCTGTTCGACCTGGTTCCTGCCGCGCCTGGTCGGCATCGCCCAGGCGCTCGACTGGGTCTACGCCGCCGAACCGTTCGACGCCGCCGAAGCGCTGCGCGGCGGCCTGGTGAAGGCAGTGCTGCCGGACGGCCAGCTGCTGGACGAGGCGCACCGGCTGGCCCATCGTTAAATCGATGGCCGCTCCGGCGCCGCGGTGGCGCTGACGCGCCAGATGCTGTGGCGCAACGCCGCGCAGCCCGATCCGGTCGTCGCGCACTGCGTCGAGTCGCTGGCGGTGCTGCACACCGCGCGCCACGACGGGCAGGAAGGCGTGCAGGCCTTTCGCGACAAACGGCAACCCGTCTTCGCCGCCGGCGGCAACGACCTGCCGCGTTTCTATCCGTGGTGGTCCCCGACCCCTTGACCGATACCGGCCGCGGCCTGCGGCCCAGGAGCGAACGATGACGAATCCGATGACGGCGCGCACCCGCCAGGGCTTCTCGGTGCAACGACTGGCCGCGCTGCGGGCCCCGCTGGCGCGGGCGGTCGAGGCCGGCGAGATGCCCGGCGCGGTGGGGCTGGTGCTGCGGCATGGCGAGCCGGTGCACGAAGACGTGGTGGGCTGGCAGGACGTCGGCCAGCGGCTGCCGATGCGCGCCGACACGGTGTTCTGCATCGCCTCGTTGAGCAAGCCGATCACCAGCGTGGCCGCGTTGATGCTGGTGGAGCGCGGCGTGCTGCGGCTGGACGATCCGGTGGCGCGCTGGCTGCCCGAACTGGCCGCACCGAAGGTGCTGCCGCGGCCTGATGCGCCGCTGGCGGAGGCGCGTCCGGCGCGCGGCTTCATCACGCTGCGCCACCTGCTGTCGCACCGCTCGGGGCTGGTCTACCCGGTCGACGCCGAGATGCTGAAGGTGCTGCCGGTCGACCCGCGCACGCCGCTCGAGCACGCGGTCGCCGAGGCCGGCCTGTCGGGCCGGCCGCACCAGGCGCCCGATGCCTTCATGGCCCGGCTCGCCACGCTGCCGCTGCGCTGCGAGCCCGGTGAGGGGTTCGCCTATGGCTTCTCCACCGACGTGCTGGGCGTGTTGATCGCGCGCGCCAGCGGCCGGCCGTTCGGCCGCTTCCTCGCCGAGGAGGTGTTCGGGCCGCTCGGCATGGTCGACAGCGGCTTCGAGGTCGACGCCCGGCGCGCCGAGCGGCTCGCCCCGATCTACGTCCGTGGCGCAGACGGCCGGCTGGTGGACAGCGACACGCTCGATCCGCCACCGTGGGGCTACCACCCGCGCGCGAGCCTGCTGGCGCCGCCGGCCTTCGAGAGCGGCGGGGCCGGCCTGCTGTCGACGGCGCCTGACCTGTTGCGCTTCCAGCAGATGCTGTTGCAGGGCGGCCGGCTGGGGGATGTGCGCCTGCTGTCGCGCAACACCGTGAACCTGATGTGCACCGACCAGATGACCGAGGCCCAGCGCAGCGAGTCGATCTTCGGCTTCGCGGGCATCTGGCGCGGCATGGGCTTCGGCCTGGGCGTGAGCATCGTCGACCGGCCGCAGTGGCACCACAGCATGGAGCCGCGCGGCAGCTTCGGCTGGGGCGGGCTGTACGGCGGCAGCGCCACCGCGGTGCCGTCCGAAGGTCTGGCCTACGTGTACCTGACCTCGCTGCACCAGGGCGATCTGCACTGCCGGGCGCGGGTCGACTGGGTGACCCTGCTGCTCGCGGCTCTGGACGACTGATCGTGGCAAAGCATGACCTCAGCCCGCCGGCCGCGCGGGCACGGCGCAACGGCCTGGGCGACCTGCTGTGGCGCAGCGCCTGCCGCACGCCGCAGAAGACCGCCCTGCAGTTCGGCCCGCGCCGCTGGACCTACGCAGCGCTCGACGACGCCGCGAACCGCTGCGCCCGTGCACTGGCGGCGCACGGCATCGCGGCGGGCGAACGGGTCGCGCTGCTGTCGCACAACCACGACCACTACGTGGTGCTGGTGTTCGCGCTGGCGCGGCTCGGCGCCATCCTGGTGCCCGTCAACTTCATGCTGCAGGCCGGCGAGGTGGGCTACCTCCTCGGCCACAGCGAAGCCGTGGCGCTGGTGGCCGAAGAGGCGCTGCTGCCGGTGGCCGAGGCGGCGCTGGCGCGCGACGGGGCGACGGTCCGGCTGCGCGCCGTGCTCGGCGAACGCCGCGACGCCGCGCCGGCCGGCTGGCAGTGGGTGGGCGACTGGCTGGTGCACCCCGACGCCACGCCGCTGGAGACCGTCGTGGACGACGACGCGCCGCTGCAGATCCTCTACACCAGCGGCACCGAATCGCGGCCGAAGGGGGCGACGCTGTCGGCGCGCAATGTCCTTGCGCAGTACGTCAGCTGCATCGTCGACGGCGAGATGCAGGCCGACGACGTCGAGGTGCACGCGCTGCCGTTGTTCCACTGCGCCCAGCAGCACTGCTTCCTGCTGCCCGGCCTGATGCTCGGTGCGACGAACCTGCTGCTGCCCGGCGCCGAGGCCGGCGCCCTGCTCGACGCGATCGAGGCAGCGGGCGCGACCAAGCTGTTCTGCCCGCCCACCGTGTGGATCGGGCTGCTGCGCCATCCGCGCTTCGACCCGGCGCGGCTGGCGACGCTGCGCAAGGGCTACTACGGGGCGTCGATCATGCCGATGGAGGTGATCCGCGAACTGGCCGAGCGGCTGCCGCAGCTGCGCCTGTTCAACTTCTACGGCCAGACCGAGATGTCGCCGGTGGCCACCATCCTGAAACCCGAGGACCAGTTGCGCAAGCTGGGCTCGGCCGGCCGCGCCTGCCTGAACGTCGAGACCCGGGTGGTCGACGACGACGACCGGCCGGTGCCGCCGGGCACCGTCGGCGAGATCGTGCACCGTGGCCCGCACGTGATGCTGGGCTACTGGCATGACGAGCAGAAGACCGCCGAGGCCTTCCGCCACGGCTGGTTCCACAGCGGCGACCTCGGCGTGTTCGACGACGAGGGCTACCTGCGCGTGGTCGACCGCAAGAAGGACATGATCAAGACCGGCGGCGAGAACGTCGCCAGCCGCGAGGTCGAGGAGGTGCTCTACGCCCATCCCGCGGTGGCCGAGGCCGCGGTGGTCGGGCTGCCCGATCCGCGCTGGATCGAGGCGGTGACCGCGGTGGTGGTCTGCAAGGCCGGGCAACCGCTCGACGAGGCGGCGCTGATCGCCCACTGCCGTGAACGCCTGGCCGGCTTCAAGGTGCCCAAGCGGGTGGTCTTCGTCGAGGCGTTGCCGAAAAACGCCAGCGGCAAGCTGCTCAAGCGCGAGCTGCGCAGCCGGCTGGCGCAGGCGGCCGCGTGAGCGCCTGGGCCCGTGCGGGCGGCGCGGTGGTGGCGTTGTACGGCGCCGCCCTGGCAGTGGCCGGCGGCGCGCTGTGGCAGGCCGGCGGCACGCCGGGCTACTTCGTCGCCGGCGTCGGCACCGCGCTGGCCGGGTTGCTGCTGGCGCTGCGCCACCGTGCCGCGTTGCCGCTGTACGCGCTGGTGCTGCTGGCCACCAGCGCGTGGGCCTGGGCGGAGACCGGCGGCGCCGTCTGGCGCCTGCTGCCACGCCTGGGCCTGCCGGTGGTCGTCGGCTGGTGGCTGGTGGCCGCATGGGGGCTGCAGGCCGCCCCCCGGCGACGGCGCGCGGCGCTCGGGGCATGCGCCGCGTCCGCACTGGCAGCGGCCGGCTGGCTGGCCGGCTTGCCGTTTGACGCCCCCTCGGGCGGGCATGGGGCGACCGGTCCGGCGCTGGCCGGCGTCGCGACATGGCGTCACTACGGCCAGGACCTCGCCGGCACGCGCTACAGCGCGGCGGCGCAGCTCACGCCGGCCAACGTCGGCCGCCTGCAGCCGCTGTGGCAGTTCGCCACCGGCGAAGACCCGGCCCGCTCGCCCGACCCGCGCAACCTGCCGGCCTTCGAGGCCACGCCGCTGCAGGTGGGCCACACGCTGTTCCTCTGCACGCCGCGCAACCAGGTGATCGCGCTGGACGTCGCGACCGGCCGTGAACGCTGGCGCCACGACCCCCAGACCCAGCTGAAAGGCAACTTCTACCTGGTGACCTGCCGCGGCGTGGCCTACCACGAGAGCGCCGCCGCCGAGTGCCCGCGGCGCATCCTGGCCGCGACGCTGGACGCGCGCCTGCTGGCGCTCGATGCCGACACCGGCCGCCCCTGCCGCGGCTTCGGCCGCGACGGCACGGTGTCGCTGCGCGAACACCAGGGCGAGATCCTTCCCGGCTTCTATGGCGTGACCTCGGCGCCGACGGTGGCCGGCGGGGCGGTGATCGTCGGCGGCCTGGTGCTGGACAACTTTGCCGTCGACGTGCCCTCCGGCGTGGTACGGGCCTTCGACGCGGTGACCGGCCAGCCGCGCTGGGCCTGGGACAGCGGCCGCGTCGACGCGCAGGCGCTGCGCGAGGGCGAGGTGTACACCCGCGGTGCGCCGAACGCGTGGGCGCCGTTCAGCGCCGACGAGTCGCTCGGCCTGGTCTACCTGCCCACCGGCAACCCCAGCCCGGACTATTTCGGCGGGCTGCGCTCGGCCGCGATGGAGCGCCACGGCAGCGCGGTGGTGGCGCTGGACCTGCAGACCGGCCGGCCGCGCTGGACCTTCCAGACGGTGCACCACGACCTGTGGGACTACGACACCGCGTCGCAGCCCACCTTGGTCGACCTGCCCGATCCGCAGGGCGGAGCGGCCCGCGTGCCGGCGCTGGTGCAGCCGACCAAACGCGGCGAGCTGTTCGTGCTCGACCGGCGCGACGGCCGGCCGCTCTACGGCGTCGAGGAGCGGCCGGTGCCGGGCGGTGCGGTGGCCGGCGACCACACCGCGCCCACCCAGCCGTACCCGGTGGGCGTCCCGAGCCTGGCGCCGCCGCCGCTGACCGAAGCCGCGATGTGGGGGCTGACGCCGTTCGACGAGATGTGGTGCCGGCGCCGCTTCCTCGCCGCGCGCCACGACGGCCCCTTCGCGCCGCCCTCGCTGCAGGGCACGGTGGTGTTCCCCAACAACATGGGCGCCAGCAGCTGGGGCAGCGTGGCGATCGACCCGGTGCGGGGGCTGCTGGTGGCGAACACCTCGTACACCGCCTCCATCGTGCGGCTGTTCCCGCGCGCCGAGGGCGAGCGGCGCCGGGCCGCCGGGCTGCCGCTGTACAACCCGATGGCGGGCACGCCGTACATCGCCGATGCGCTGCAGATGCTCTCGCCGCTCGGCCTGCCCTGCAACGCGCCGCCCTGGGGCCTGCTCACCGCGATCGACCTGGTGCAGCGCAAGGTGGCCTGGCAGCAGCCGTTCGGCACCACCGCGCAGCGCGCACCGTTGGGCATTGCGGCACCGATGGGCCTGCCGAGCAGCGGCGGGGCGGTGGTCACCGCCGGCGGGCTCACCTTCATCGGCTCGGCGGACGACGGCTGGCTGCGGGCGTTCGAGACCGCCAGCGGCCGCCTGCTCTGGCGCGCCCGGCTGCCGGCCGTGGCCAACGCGACACCGATGGTGGCCACGCTCCCCGATGGGCGGCAGGCCATCGTGGTCAGCGCCGGCGGCCACACCTATCTCGGCACCCGTCGCGGCGACCAGGTGCTGGCGTTCGCCCTGCCCGCGGGCGCGCCGTGAGCGGCGCGCCTAGGCGTGACGGACGATGCGCGGCGCCGCCGTCCCGGCCAGCATGCCGTCCAGAAGGAGCCTCCCGATGCAAAACGTTTCCGACCCGCCCCTGATCGACCTGCACCTGGCCGACGGCGTGGCCCACCTGCGCTTCGACAGTCCCAAGACCTTGAATGCCATCGGGCCGGCGATGGCGCAGGCGTTCCTGTCGGCCGTCCGCACGGCGCGGGCCGACCCCGCGACCCGCGTGTTCCTGCTGAGCGGCGCGGGCCGCGCCTTCATGGCCGGCGGCGACCTGCAGGCCTTCGCGTCGAACCTCGACCGCAGCGTGGACACCGTCTACGCCATCCTCGAGCCGCTCAACGAGGCCCTGCTGCTGCTCGATGGCGGGCCGCAGCCGGTGGTCACGGCGGTGCATGGCGCGGTGGCCGGCGTGGGCGTCTCGATCGCGGCGATGAGCGACTTCGTCCTGGCGGCGGACAACAGCCTGTTCGTGCCGGCCTATGCCAAGATCGCTGCCTGCCCGGACGGCGGCGGCTCCTGGGCCCTGCCGCGGCTGCTGGGCCTGCGCAAGGCGCTCGAGATCATGCTGCTGGGCGAGCCCTTCGACGCCCCCACCGCGGCCGCGTGGGGCCTGGTCAACCGCGTCGTGCCCGCCGCCGAGCTGGCGACGCAGGCGCAGGCGCTGGCGGCCCGGCTGGCCGAGGGCCCGACGGCCGCCTACGGCGAGATCCGCAGCCTGCTGCGCCGCGCGGGGGGGCGGTCGCTGGCGAACCACCTCGGCAGCGAGCGCGAGGCGTTCTCCCGCTGCTGCGGCACCGAGGACTTTCGCGAGGGCATCAGCGCTTTCGTCGCGAAGCGGCCCGCGGTGTTCCGAGGTCGCTGAGCCGCTGCCGGCCCTGCGGCGTCAGCAGGCGCTCCAGCGTGTCGAGCAGCAGCTCGAACGAGAGCGCCAGCAACGGTTCGCGCTGGTCGGTGCGCCAGGCGGCCGTCACCGCTTCGAGGCTGGCCCGCTCGGCCGCCGACAGCGTGGCCGCCGCGGCGATGGCGGCCGGCTGCCGGTATGCCTCGGCACTCGCCTCGGTGACCATCAGGCCGACGGCACTGGAGAGGAACCAGTGCGTCGCCCCGGCCAGCGCGCCGCCCGCCAGACCCTGCTCGCGCAGCGTGTCGATCACCGGCACCGTGGTGCGCAGCCAGGCCTGCGGGATGTGGCCGTTCCAGCCCAGGGTCTTGGCCACCGCGGGGTAACGCTCGAAGTGCCGCTGCACTGCCCACAGCCAGCCCAGCAGCGCCTCGCGCCAGGGCAGGCCCGCCGGGTGCGGCAGCACCAGCTCGCTGAACGCCGCCTGCGCCACGGCCTCGAGCAGCGCGTCGCGGTGCGCGAAGTACGAGTACAGCGACATCGTCGAGACGCCCAGCTCGCGCGCCACGGTCGCGAAGCCGATGTCGTCGAGCGGCACACGCTGCAGCAGCGCCAGCGCCGCCGCGACGATGGCCTCGTGGGACAGCTTGGCCGGCCGGCCGCGGCGTGCCCTCGGTTTCTCGGCATCGGCGTTCGTGTCGTCGGGCGTGGGCGGCTTGCGGGAGAGAGCGGACATGGGCCGTGATCATCGAGCATCTGGTAAGTCCGGATATTTATTTTATATGTACAAAATAAATTCGAGGCCTGTCTTCCAAGGAACCCCATGCAACGCACCGTCCCGTTGCGCGCCGGCATGTTCGTCGCGCCGTTCCATCCGCTCGACGAGAGTCCGACGCTGGCCCTCGAACGTGACCTCGAACTGGCCCGCCACGCGGAGGCGCTGGGCTTCGACGAGTTCTGGTTCGGCGAACACCACAGCGGCGGCTTCGAGGTGAGCGCCTCGCCCGAGCTGATGATCGCCGCGGCCTCGCAGCGCACCCACCGCATCAAGCTCGGCACGGGCGTGGTCTCGCTGCCCTACCACAACCCGCTGATGACGGCGAACCGCATCGCCCAGCTCGACCAGCTCAGCCGCGGCCGCGTGATCTTCGGTGCCGGGCCGGGACTGCTGGTCAGCGATGCCCACATGCTCGGCCTGGATGCGCGCGACTCGCGCGACAAGCTCGACCGTGGGCTGTCGCTCGTGACGCGGCTGCTCGCCGGCGAATGGGTCACAGAGCAGTACCCCGGCTGGTACGACCTGCGCGATGCCCATGTGCAGGTGCTGCCTCACCGCCCGGCGCTGGAGATGTGCGTGGCCAGCACGTTCTCGCCCAACGGCGGCACGCTGGCCGCCAAGTACGGCGCCGGCATGCTGTGCCTCGCCGCGACGACGACAGGGGGCTTCGACGCGTTGACGACCAATTGGCGGGTGGCCTGCGCGGCGGCCGAGCGGGCCGGGCGGCGCATGGACCCGGCCCGGGTGCGCTGTGCCACCGACATGCACATCGCCGAGACGCGCGACCAGGCGATGGACGAGGTGCGGCGCGGCTACGAGCGCTGGCGCGCCTACATGCTCAACCAGTCGGCCCACCTG
>Ga0233424_10000888_pt1 | contig 31526 bp, 16 predicted proteins | sample Watercolumn_Towu_FD_181011 | JGI IMG/M metagenome (GOLD analysis project Ga0233424, IMG submission 181011) | Freshwater microbial communities from Lake Towuti, South Sulawesi, Indonesia - Watercolumn_Towuti2014_125_MG | ecosystem: Environmental > Aquatic > Freshwater > Lake | place: Indonesia... | reverse complement strand
AGTCTTTTCGATGTTGCTGAGTTGGATGAGGTATTGGCTTTGTCTAGGCATTGTCTCGCTCGCCTGAGCGTGAGAATCCTGTCGGATTATGCCGAAAAGCGCAATTATAATACGTCATAGTATTTATGGAAACCTGTACTAAGCTAAGCGGGAGCCGTTAAAGCCCACCAGGTTTTGAGAGCGGCAGTCTTCCGCCGATCTCAAGTGTTGGGGTCGCAAAGCGGCTGAGGACTGCCGCACTCCACGACGCCGTCGCGCCAGCGTCGGTTCCAACCGGAATGAACTGAGCGGGGCGCGAGACTCCTCGCAACAGCAATACTCCTCGAGACTCCGCGGAGTTTGAGATTGAAATCGACAGCGCTTTAATGTCTGCTGCTTTAGCTGATTAACCCATGCGCATTTCGAATTTGTTGTGGCATCAAGAGACGACGTTTTAATTGATACGCTGCTCGACATGGGGTTGGTGACCAATGAACAGTTGGATACCGCCCGCCTCGAAGCAGACCAGAGCGGCGAAGGCGTCGTGGACACGCTCGTTGCCAAAAAACTGCTCCGCCCCGCCGACGTCGCGCGCGCCACGGCGGCGCATTCAGGCGCGGAGTTCGTCAATTTGAGCGAGATGCGCCTGACGGACGAGGTGATCAAATCGATTCCCCGCCACATCGCCAAGCGCTTTAACGTCGTCCCCGTTTACAAAGACGAAGCATCGTTGAAGGTGGCGTTGAGTGATCCGTCCGACCTCGACACCATCGATGGGCTTCAGCACGCCTTGAATACGCACGTGGAAATCCTCGTCGCCAGCGCCGAGGACATCGAGGCCGCGATCGGCCAATACTACGGTGCCCGGGACGACGCCGTCGGGAAGATGATTCAAGACATCACGGAAGGCGAAGTCGAGATCGGGAGGTTCGGCGGCGGCGAGGCAGGCGATGATGCGTCCGTGGTGGAGGCCGATGCGCCGATCATCAAGCTGGTCAATACCATGATCGTCGAGGCCTTCAAGATGCGCGCCTCCGACATCCATCTGGAGCCGCTGGCGTCACGATTCCGAGTTCGGTATCGGATCGACGGCATGTTGCACGAGATGAAAAGCCCGCCCAAGCGGCTGCAAGCGGCGATCATCAGCCGGTTGAAAATCATGTCGAACATGTCGATTGCGGAGAAGCGCATCCCTCAAGACGGGCGCATTCAGGCGTCGGTTGGAGGGAAAACGATCGATTTGCGTGTCTCCTGCCTGCCCACCAACCATGGCGAAAGCATCGTCATGCGTATCCTGGACAAAGAAGGGTTGCGCCTGGGGCTGGGGGAGCTTGGCTTTTTCACGGATGACCAGCAGACCTTCGAGCGTTTGATCGGTTTGCCGGATGGAATTCTGCTGGTCACCGGGCCAACCGGTTCCGGTAAAACAACCACGCTCTATTCCTGTCTAAATTTTATCAATCGGCCGGATCGGAAAATCATTACCGTGGAAGACCCGGTCGAATACGTGCTGGCGGGAATCAATCAAGTGCAAGTAAATGACGAGATCGGACTGAGCTTCGCGGCCGCCTTGCGGTCGATGCTCCGCCAGGCCCCCAACGTCGTGATGCTTGGGGAAATTCGCGACCTGGAAACCGCGACGATCGCCATCAACGCCTCGCTGACGGGCCATCTTGTGTTCTCGACGCTCCACACGAACGACGCGCCCAGCGCGGTCACGCGGTTGATCGATATCGGCGTGAAGCCGTTTCTCGTCGCCTCGTCCACAAGAGCGCTCATGGCACAGCGCCTGGTGCGCAAGGTCTGCAAGCGATGTGGCGCGCCCTCGACTCCGACCGACACGGAGTTGCACGCGCTGGGCCTGGATGCGAAGAAGGCCGAAAGCGCGACTTTCAGACGCGGCAAAGGCTGCGCGGATTGCAACAAGACGGGCTATCGCGGCCGCTTCGGGATTTTTGAAGTATTCGTGATCGACGACGAGGCCCGGAAGCTGATTTACGAAAAAGTGTCGGCGACGGTTCTCCGGACGCGCGCCCGAGATGCGGGGATGCGCACGCTTCGAGAGGATGGATGTCGGAAGGTCGTCGCTGGCCTCACGACGCCTGACGAAGTGGTCCGGGCTACGGTGATGGACGCCGATTGAGCATTATGCCGCCCCGCGCTCAACTCTTTCGATTCTGCTTCTGACCGCACGCTAAACAACCCAGGCCCTTTTTCAATTCCTCGCACGTATGTCTTACTCGATGTCCGATTTGCTGCACCTGGTCGTTTCCCAAGGCGCGTCTGATTTGCACATCCGCGTCGGAACGCCGCCAGTGATCCGGCTGCATGGCATTCTTCATCGTGTGGAGGGCCCGTCTTTGCGTCCGGAAGACACCGAAGAATTGATGCGCACGATTACGTCGGAGGACAATATCCAGCACGTGCGCGAGCGCGGCGGCGCGGACTTTGGCTTTGCTTTCGGCGAGCTGGCCCGTTTTCGTGTCAGCACTTTCCGCGAGAAGGGCAATTTCGGCGTCGTGCTGCGGCAAATCCCAAGCAAAATGCTGACCATGGAACAAATTGGTTTGCCGCCCTCCGTGCGCGAACTGCTCTACAAACCGCGAGGATTGGTCCTGGTCACGGGACCGACCGGCTCCGGCAAGACGACGACTCTTGCCTCCATGATCAACATCATCAATGAAGAGCGGGATGAGGCCCACATCATCACAGTCGAAGATCCCATCGAGTACTATCACAAGCACAAAAAGGCGCTCGTCACCCAACGAGAAGTCAACGTTGATGTGCCGAACTTTGCGGAGGCGTTGCGCCGCGCGTTGCGCCAGGATCCAGATGTGATCCTGGTCGGTGAGTTGCGCGATTTGGAAACGATGGAAGCCGCGATCACGGCGGCGGAGACAGGCCACCTTGTGTTTGGCACGCTGCACACGACCGGCGCGGCGAAGACGATCGATCGCATCACCAACGCTTTTCCAAAGGAACAACAGGAAATGATTCGCATCCAGCTTTCCACGGTCTTGCAAGCGGTCATCTCGCAACTGTTGATCCCACGCGTCGATAAGCCAGGCCGCGTGGCGGTGTTCGAGATCATGGTGAACACGCCGTCCATCGCCGCGCTCATCCGGGACAACAAGACCTTCCGGATCAACTCGGACATCCAGACGGGCGCCAAATACGGCATGGTCACGCTCGACAGTTTCCTCCTCGACAAATACCAATTGGGAATGATTTCGCAGGAGGAAGTGATCACCAAAGCTCAGGATCCGACCACGATCCTGGTGAAATTGCAGGAGATGGAAGCCAGCCGCGCCGCCGCCGCAGTCTATTGAATCTTATGTCGGATCTTTCTTCCAGCCCGCTGTTAGCGCTCGTCAAAGAGCGGGGCCTCATCGACGATCTCCAACTGGAGGAGGTCTCCCAGGAGCAGAGCCGCACCGGCAAACCGATCGGAGAGATTCTGAATGCGTTCGGGGTGGTGGACACCTTTACTCAACTCCAGATCATTTCGGAGCATCTCGGAACGGAGGTCGTCGAAATCAGAGAGCAGGACATCATTCCGGACCTTCTGAAGGTCATCCCCGCGCCGACCGCCCGCATGTATCAATGTTTGCCGCTGGAGGATTTCGGCTCCAGCGTGCGAGTTGCCCTGGCCGATCCTTTGAATCCCGGCGTGATCGATGAACTGGGATTCACCATTGGACGGGAAGTTCAGGTCGTAGTCGCGGACCCGGCCCAAATCGAACGGGCCATTAACAATCTCTACCCTGAAGACACCGAAAGCGTCAGCCAGGTCCTCAAGGAACTTGGGGCCGAGCTTGAGGCAGGCAGGAAGGAAGCGGCGACGGAAGCCCCCAAAGGTTACGACGTGGGGAACCTGACGGACCAGGCCAACGCCACGCCGATCATCAAATTCGTCAATCTGGTTCTTTATCAAGCGATCCAGGACCGAGCCAGCGACATTCATTTCGAGCCGTTCGAGGACGAGTTTAAGATTCGCTACCGCGTGGACGGGGCGCTTTATGAAATGTCGCCGCCCCCCAAGCATTTGGCTCTGCCAGTCACCTCGAGATTGAAAGTCATGGCGAACCTGGACATCTCGGAACGGCGCCTCCCCCAGGACGGACGCATTGCCATTCACGTGGCGGGCCGCGAAGTGGATCTGCGCGTTTCGACACTGCCGACTCAATTCGGCGAATCGGTAGTGTTGCGTGTCCTGGATCGTTCTGCGGTCCGCCTGGAGTTGGAAGCGCTGGGATTTCCGGAATTCATTCTGAAATACACGAATGAGGCGATCCAGCAGCCCAACGGAATCGTCATCGTCACGGGGCCGACCGGTTGCGGGAAAACCACCACGCTCTACTCGTGCATGCGGCGGGTCAATGCAATCGATTCGAAGCTGCTCACGGTCGAAGACCCGGTCGAATACGACATCGAAGGAATCATGCAAGTGGCCGTTCATGATTCTGTCGGAATGACTTTCGGCAAAGCGTTGCGCTCCTTCCTTCGCCAGGACCCGGACATCATCATGGTCGGCGAAATGCGCGACCTGGAAACCGCCCAGATTGCCATCCAAGCGTCGCTGACAGGCCACCTCGTGATGACCACGCTGCACACGAACGACGCGCCGGGAGCCGTGACCCGTATGATCGACATGGGGGTGGAGCCCTTCTTGATTTCCTCAACCTTGACGGCGGTTCTGGCCCAGCGGCTCGTTCGCACCATTTGCAAGAAGTGCCGGACGCCCTTTGAACCGACCGAGAACCAGTTGTCCCTGATGAACCTTTCTCCGCACGACCTGGGAGACAAGGTCTTCCATTACGGCCGCGGCTGCGCGGCGTGCAATGACACGGGTTATCGCGGACGGAAAGGCATCTTTGAGTTGCTCGTGGTCAGCGAGCCCATTCGAGCTTTAATCAACGAAAAGGCCCCGACAGTTGTCATACGTCAAAAGGCCGTTGAATTGGGAATGGTCACACTGCGCGAAGATGGGCTGCGCGGCATCTTTGACGGTGAAACCACGATTGAAGAAGTGCTGAAGTACACGTAATCGCTCAGAGAAAGGCTCGCTATGCCGAAATTCAATTATGTCGCCATGGACTCCCGTGGCAAAGAAACCAAAGGCACTCTGGAAGTTGCGAATCAAAACGAAGCCATCGCCCGCCTCAAAGAGATGAATTACTTCCCGACGAAAGTCGTGGAGGCAGACAAGGGCAAAGACAAGCCGGGCAAAAAAGCTGCCGCCCCAGCCGCTGGAGCCAAGAAAAAAGGCTCCATGCAGATCAGCATCAAGATTCCGGGGCTCGGCGGGAAGGTCAAACCCAAGGTGCTCACCGCTTTCACGCGCCAATTGGCCACGCTCGTGGATGCCGGCCTCCCTCTGCTGCGAGGACTGCGCGTCCTGGAAAAGCAGGAGAAAAACCCCACGCTCAGAAGAATCATTTCGGACCTCGCGGTGTCGATCGAAGGCGGAAGCACGTTCTCCGAGGGCCTGGCGCAGCATCCCAAAGTCTTCAACCGCCTTTTCGTGAACATGGTCAAAGCGGGCGAACTGGGCGGCGTCCTGGAAGTCGTCTTGAACCGGTTGGCGGAATTCATGGAAAAGGCCCAAAAGATCAAAGGCAAGGTCGTCGCCGCCATGTTCTATCCGTCCGCGGTCATGTTTGTCGCCACCGTCATTCTGGCCGTCTTGATGATTGTTGTGGTCCCGAAGTTCAAATCAATCTTTGCCGACATGCTCGAAGGGGCGAGTCTGCCGGCGTTCACGGAGACGGTTTTGGCCATCAGCGACACCATCAAGAATTACTCCGTGATGGAGGTTACTTTCTTCCCGTACTACATCCCCGGCCCGGTCATCTGGAGCATCATCGGTGTCTTTATCATTTTCCGATTGTCGCTAAAATCCAAAATCGGAAGAAGAGCATTCGACAAGTTCAAGCTCGTCTTCCCGGTTCTGGGTCCCGTGGTCAGCAAAGTCGCCATCTCGCGTTTTGCCCGAACTCTCGGCACCTTGATCAGCAGCGGCGTGCCAATTCTCCAGGCGCTCACGATCGTCAAAGAAACCTCAGGAAACGTGATCGTCGGCAACGCAGTGTCGGCCGTTCACGAAAGTGTCAAAGAGGGCGAAACGATCACTGCGCCCCTGGAAGCTGCGAACGTATTCCCGCCTATGGTCATCAGCATGGTGGATGTCGGCGAACAAACCGGCGCGTTGCCGGAAATGTTGATCAAGATCGCGGACAACTTCGACGACGAAGTCGATAACGCGGTCGCCGCCATGACATCGCTTCTGGAACCCATTATGATCGTGTTCCTTGCGGTGGTTGTGGGAAGCATCGTCATCGCATTGTTCCTCCCGTTGATCACGTTGATCGACAAGCTCGGCTCCGAAGGCGCTGGAGGCAAGGGCGGCGGTGATGATTGATCTGATTCAAAGCCAGGAATTTTCGCTGGAAGCCGCCGGAAAAGCCTCCGGTGGCTTCCTTGTTTCGAAATGTTCCATTTGACAACTTGAGCGCGCCCGTGTAAATACAATGTAATCACATTGCATTGGCGTTTGATTTACAAGAAAACCCAAGATGGAGTTTGATTGGAATAATCCGCCATTCGAGTGGGATGGTTCTTTGACGCAACGAGACGTGGAAGAGTCGTTCGAGGATCCGTTTGCGGTTCGGCTGCTGCCTGATTCCTCGCGATTTGCGGCCCAGGCGCGTTATTTCAACCTGGGCAAATCAGCCAGCGGCGCTGGAATATTCAGCGTTTACCGCACGAACGGCAAACAAATCCGCGTCGTATGTACCCGGCCTTTCACGGCCGAAGAACAGTTTTTTTATCAGCGGAAGCTCAATCAGAGCCTTTCGCAACAAAGTTGATGGCGCCCCAGGACGCGCCAGTGAGACAACCATGAACGCCGTAACGAGTTGGGAAGAGGTTCCGCTCTTCGACAGTGAGGAAGCGGAAGCGTCGTTCTGGTTGGAAAGCGGCATCGACGTGCGGCTTATGGACGGGGCCGTGGCGGCCGGCGCGGAAGTCTCGGAATCAATCACCATAACATTGCGGATTGATCCGAGGATGCTCGCGCGAATCAAACGGCTGGCTCGCTCCCGGTATCTGAATTACCAGAGCATGATCAAGCAATGGCTGAGCGAACGCATGGAACAGGAATTGCGGGAAAGATAGCAGACTTTGAAAGCCCATGAAGATTGGCCGACAGACTATTCGTCCTACCCGGTTCCGGGGAAGGGGATTTACTCTGATCGAATTGTTGGTTGTCATCAGCATCATCGGGGTGCTGGCCAGTTTGACGGTCGGACTCAGTGCGGTGGCTTCCCGGAAGAGCAAAGAATCGAGAGTCCGTGCCGACTTGGACAAGTTGGTCACGGCGATTGAGAACTACAAGGCCGCTCTGGGGATGTATCCGCCAGATAACCCAGGAAGGCCCTCTACGAATCAGCTTTTCTATGAGTTGAGCGGAACGATTTATGAGCAAGCGGGGGCGAGGGGGAATTTCATCACCCCGAACAAGCAGGAACGAATCGACGCGGAATCGATCCGCCAGGTGTTCGGCGCGCGTGGGTTTTCCAATTCGGCCCGCCCCGGAGAAACGCCGAAGTATGCCGAGGAATTCAAGCCCTCGCAGTACGGCGAGCTCGCCTTGGAATCAGACGTGGAAATTCTGGTCTCCCCGGTCCGAGGGCCGGAGTTGTTTTCGTATCAAGGCCGTCCGCCGGTGCAATTGGCCATCCCGGTGCGGGGCAATCCGAAGAACACGCTCAATCCGTGGCTTTACGATTCATCTTCTCCGAGCCGGAACAATCGGAACACGTTCGATCTTTGGACCGAAGTCATCATCGGCCGGAACATTGTCCGGTTCAGCAACTGGGACAAAGACCCCGTTGTGATTGGCCGGGCGAAATAGCTTTATGCCTGCTCCAGAAAACCGCCTGAAACATTCCAAGTCACTCCGTGTGAGTTTGTCCTCGTCAGCCTGGCTCGCCATGATCGTCCGACGAAAGCCAGTCGCTTCGCGCGGCCAGTCCGCACGCATGCGTGCCTGTCGATCCTGTTCGGATGCGAGCGTCCCGATCTCCAAAACCGATCCAACCGCGTCCGGCCCGCTAACAGACGGCGAGCAACCCATCTCTATCTCGAGCTTCGATCCGCTCGCTCGCAAAGATTGAACGCGAATTTATGAAAAACTCCTTACCTTGTTCCCGGAAATCCTTTGTGGGATTCACTTTGATTGAGTTGCTGGTGGTCATCTCGATCATTGGCATTCTCGCCTCAATGCTCCTTCCCGTCGTGAGCAAGGCGAAACTCAAAGCCCAGGTCATCAAGGCCCGCACCGAGATCAGCAGCATCGTGGGCGCGATCAAGGCCTATCAGTCCACTTATCATGTGTTCCCGGCCTCCAAAGACACGCGGGCCGCGCTGGCGGATGCCGCAGAAACCAGCCCGGATTTTACTTACGGAACCAGATACGGCGGCGGTTGGTGGGCGAACAAAAAAGGCCAGCAATCGCAAATCGCAACGCTCGGAGTCAATCCAAGGAGCCAGGCCAACAACTCCGAGATCATCGCCATTCTGAAAGACCTGACCGTCTTCCGGAATGGCCAGCCCACGGTCAACCTCAACCATTCGCTCAACCCCCAGAAAACATCATTTCTTGACGCCAAGGAAGTGGACGGCCTGCAAACTCCGGGTATCGGCCCCGACGGTGTGTATCGAGACCCTTGGGGCAACCCTTACATCATCTCGGTCGACCTGAACTACGACGGGCAATGCCGGGACGGGTTGTATCGATACGACCGGGTTTCAGCGGACCCCAAGGGCATTGGCCATAACGGTTTGTTCAAGGGCAATGCCAGACAGGCCAACTCATTCGAAGCGCGGACCGAGGTTATGGTTTGGTCCATGGGTCCCGATGGATTGGCGAATCCAGGCGTCCCGGCGACCTTGCCCCCCAACAAGGACAACATCCTGAGCTGGCAGTGAAACGCGGCATGAACGACGAGCGGATACATTTGGCCCGGATATTTCACACTTCATGGGGAGCACACGCGCCCCCGCCTGTCCCCGTCGGCGCCTCGCCGACGGGTCCGGCGTCGGCAAACGCCTCAGAGTGTTTCAAATTCCCGGTGTCAGACTGCGGCGAGGCGCCGGAATCTGCACGCGAGGCGCCAATTTTGTTCGGTATCAAAAACGCTCGGCCCGTTTTTCCTCTCTCTCCCCGCGAGGCACGAGTGGGGAGAGAGCCGGAGAGAGGGGAATTCCTTATGAACAACCTCCTCTCCCCGGCCCTCTCCTCCTTTTTTGAGGAGGAGAGGGGGAGGGAATGGGAGGTCACGCGGAAGGCAAATCCTCTGCCGAACACAAATGGCGAGGCGCGTGCGCTTCCGCTGTCGCATCGTCGTTCGATTCCCTCTCAGAGCGGCTTCACGCTGGTCGAATTGCTGGTAGTGATGGTCATTATCGGGATTCTGACGTCGATCACACTGCCGGCGCTCAAGGGCATTGGCCAGGCGAACCTCAACGCGGCGGCCAACCGGCAACTCCTGGACGATCTAGCCTTCGCGCGTCTCCGCGCCATCAACGACCGGACGACGGTTTATATGGTGTTCGTGCCGCCGTATGTCGCGCAGAAGCTGGACCAGGCCCGGGGCGATTTTCAGGAGTTGCGATACGTGACCAATCTGCTCGGCGGACCGTACCGAGGCTACGCGCTGCTGGCCGCTCGCACCGTCGGCGATCAGCCTGGCCGGGGTCGGCGCCGGTATCTTTCCGATTGGAAGACGCTGCCTGAAGGAGCTCTGTTTGCTCCTTACAAATTCGACGCCAGGCTCTCGATTCATCCCAATGACTATTTGCGGGGCTTCGCCACCAACGCGTTCCCGTTCCCAGATTCCAGCAGTGCCCTGTTCACCCTCCCGTATATCGCTTTCAATCCTTACGGCCAGCTTGCTTCGCAGCGGGACGAACTGATACCGCTGGCCAAGGGCCACATCACATTTCCGCGCGATGACGCCGGGAATTTCATCCGGTCGGCGCCGGACGTGCAGTTGATCCCGCCCGGCCAAGGCACGAACACATTTCAATACGTTCGGATCAACTGGCTCACGGGCCGGGCCAGAATCGAACCCGTCATCCCGTGATAGAACACCATGAAGACTGAGTTAAGAAAATCGATCGAACCAGGAACTTCCAGACTGGTTGCGGGGCCAACTCGTCAATGGTTGAGCTCCGGGCCAGGCGAGTGCCATCTTTCCCCTCACCATTCCCTCTCCCCAGGGAGAGGGAATAACTATCGAGATCCGAGGTTGATCGGGGGGTATCGGCAAGCTCGCTCGCTAGATCAAGGTCTCCCTCTCCCCCAGAGAGAGTATCTGTTTAGAGCAGGTGGAGTCTCTCACTTCCTTTTGGCTCTGAAGCGCCTTTCCCCTCACCCCGGCCCTCTCCCTTGGGGAGAGGGAGAATCAATGGCTGCGGTTGTGGACTCGGAACGTAGGCGATTTCATCCGTCGCGGAGGACTGAATTCCCTCTCCTTGGGGAGAGGGATAGGGTGAGGGGAAATGGGCGGGAGGAGGGATCGGAGCGCAGGGATCTTGAAGCCGCGCTAAACAGATACCAGGGTGAGGGGGATGATGGCGTTGAAAGGCATTGCAGCGGGAGATTTCAGAGAGACACAGTCCTCGGAGCCGCCGTTCCTTCACCTTGTGCGGCGTTTACGATGGTGGAGATCGCGCTGAGCCTGGCGATCATTGCGTTTGCGCTTGTCGCCATCATCGGCGTGTTGCCTGCCGGCGTGAAGGTGCAGCAGGAGAACCGCGAAGAGACCATCATCAACCAGGACGGCTTGTTTCTGTTGGAGTCGATCCGAACCGGCTCCAAAGGGGTGGACGATTTGACCAATTACGTCGAGTCCGTGACCGTTCGTTATGGCCGGCTCAATTCCATCACCTTCACCAACACTATGGCGGCCAATGTGCCCAATCGCCTGACCAACGGTCTGCAGATTATCGGTCTGCTGAGCACGCCGAAATTCGAGCGCATGCCAGACGGTTCGACGCGTTCCAACGCCGTCGAAGCTCATGTGCGGGCGATCACAGGCGTCGCCGGGGAGAAAAGCCGGCTGAACGACCAGGTGGTTTTTCGCTACCTGTTGCGATCCGAAGTGGTGCCGTTCGTCAACCGTCCGCCCGGTTGGATTTCCGGGCGGTCGAACGAATTCGCGATTGCAACGAACTTGCTGAACAACCTGTATGATGTGCGCCTGACCGTGCGCTGGCCCTTGTATCAAAAGGGACAGAATTGGGAGACGGGCCGGAGCCGAAAATCCTTCCGCACCCTGGTGAGCGGGGAATTGAGGCCCTTTACGCCGCCCCGATCTCGTTACTCGTTTTACTGGTTTGAACCCAACGCGTTTGCCACGAACGCGCTCGTGGCCGGATTCTGATGAAAACTCAATTTCAAGACCGCGCGCGGCCCGGGGAGGCTCAGGGCCGGAGCGCTGAACTCCGGTTCGGCGCGACCCAAATGCGTAGCGCAGAGTTGCACTCTATCAGTATCGCTCAGAATCGTCGCAAGCCGCGGCGATTCTCGGAGCGCGGACAGCCTTGTCCGCGCGCTGCTTGCATCTGCGGACGACTCGCGGACATGGCTGTCCGCGCTCCTTTGGTTGCGGCTTCGCCGCGTTGCGCCGTATCGCCGATTCGCAATCGGCAAAGCGCCGGCCCGTCTCAAGGCTTTCGAACTTGTGGGCGGCCTGCAGAACACAATTCTGCGATACCGCAGATTGAAAATCTGCGCTACGAGACAGCGCCTGCTCATTCCCTCGCCTTCACCGTCATGGAGCTGCTCGTGGCTGTGTCGATCATGTCCCTGATCGTCTATGCGCTCTATCACATGTTCAACCAAACGCAGAAGGCCTTGCGCGGGAGCATCACGCAGGTCGATGTGCTCGAATCCGGACGCGCGGCGCTGGACATGATCGGGCGCGAACTGGAACAGATGACCGCGACCGGGATTGCCGGCACGACCAATCTTTACGTTGGGTGCATTCCCGCCGTCGCGCCGGTGGTGCAATCGGACCTGGACGAACAGCAGCCGCTGCGCACTAACGTCCTGCAAGAGATTTTCTTCGTGAGCCGTCGCACGAACACCTGGGTCGGGACGGGCTACCGGATCCTCGGCGCGCAGAACGGCGTAGGGTCGCTCTACCGCTTCACGGTCTCGACCAACTATCGCTTCATCTCGTCGAACAATCTCAGTGGCGCCTATTTCACCGCCGATCCGACCAATCGCGCGACCGGGACGCTGTCCACGAATTTTCACCGCGTGGCCGACGGCGTGATTCATATGCGTTTGCTGGCGTACGATCCCCAAGGCCGGCGGATCGGCGTGGAAACGACCAATTTCTTTCATCCGCAATATCGCGTGTTGAGGCAATCGCTGCGGCAAGCTTCGCTTCCGGTCGCAGCGACCAACAACGTGATCTTGCGGGAGGATGTCGCGCGGCAAACAAGACTGATTTTCCTGAGCAACGCGCTCCCGGCGTATCTGGAACTGGAGTTCGGCGTGGTCGAACCTGACACTCTGGTTCAATACGACTCGATGAGACTGGCGTCGGCGAGCGTCGCGCAGGACTTCCTCAAAAAGCGCGCGGACAAGGTCCACTTGTTTCGCCAACGAATCCCCATCCGGACCGCATGGCAATGAACTCTCCAAATCGCAATCTCGGTTTTCTGCCCTCTCGTCGGATGAACACCGTGCTCCCCCTCACCCCGGCCCTCTCCCCAGGGGAGAGGGAGAATTGGGCACAGCGCGGGAAGAATGCTGATCGCTTTCGATTCTACCGGACGCGGAGTGAGTTGTTCCCTCTCCACGAACCTCCCCCTCACCCGTCCTTCGGACACCCTCTCCCCCTCCGAGGGGGAGAGGGAACGGGTGAGGGGGAAGTACCCGTCAGCTTGAATTGGTCGTTCAGAAACCGCTACGGCGCGCAAGCTGGCGTGGCCCTGGTCATCACCTTGATCATGCTTTCGCTGGTGACGCTCATGGCGGTGGTGTTTCTCGCCGTCAGCCGCCGCGAGAAGATTTCCGTCACCGTCACCAACGATCAAACGGACTCCCGATTGATGGCCGAAGCGGGCACGGCCCGCGCCGTGTCCGAAATCATGGCGCGCATTCTCGCTGCAACCAATCCGTTCAGCTACGACCTGCTTGTCTCGACGAATTTCATCAATCCGAACGGATTCCAGCCCGGCGCGGCATCCCTGGCCAATGTCAGTTACACCTACGCCAACGGGCGGCCCCTCGGCAATCTCGACGACCAACTGCGGAATCTGGCCAATCTCCAGTTCGATCCCCGGCCGCCGGTGTTTGTCCCGACCAATCGGCTGGGATCCAACGAATTCAGGTTCTATCTGGATCTGAATCGCAACGGCCGATTCGAAACGAACGGCCTGCAGCCGCTGCTTGGCAACCGGCCTGGCGAATTCGCCTCGACCAACGGATTCACAACCGATCCGGCCAGCGCGGTGTGGTCGCATTTAGTCGGTGATCCGGAATGGATCGGCGTGCTGGAGCGGCCCTACCGGCCGCACTCGGATTCAAATTTCTTCATTGGCCGTTACTGCTATCTGGTGCTGCCGGCGGGGAAGACGCTCGACCTGAATTTCATTCACAACAGCGTCAAGTCGTTGAACAACCCGACGCTTCTGGCTGACGGTTACAGCCGGAACACGGGCCTGGGTTCCTGGGAACTCAATCTGGCCGGGTTTCTCCGCGATCTCAACACCAACTCCTGGCGAGACTACGTGTATCGCCCCGCGGCCCTGGTTGCGAATACCGGCACGGCATTCGAAGATGCCCGAACGCTGCTGCGCCACCGCTATCGCGACGAACGCCCAAACCTGCCCACGAGTTTTCAGCTTCCGAACGTTCCGACCGCTCTGGGCGCGTTTGCGGCGCTCGCATTCCGAACCGATGGCCTCGACGATTACGGCGACGGCCCGCTGCTCTTGAGCACGTCCCTGAAGAATCTGGACGTAGGACCCCTGGCCGACCAGCCCGCCAGACCCTGGCCGGGCAGCTCAAACCCGCAATTATACTATGACGTGCAGGAGCTTTTTAATCTCGACCCCGCGAATCCGGATCCGGCCTCGCGCACTTTCTCGGCGTTTTTCACGAATCGCTTCGTTTCGCCGATGACGAACGCGTTTTCGTCCTACGACCGTCACACCTTCTACCGCTTCCTGGCGCAGATGGGGACCGATTCGGCGCCGGCGTTATCGAACCGACTTTACAGCTCGGATTTCCAGATGCGCTACACGAACAAGCTCCATCTCAACTATCGAAACGATCTTCCGGATGGGCTTTCGAACTTCATCCCCTGGGATTCGACGGCCCCAATTTTTGGGCTGACGAATGCGGCTGCGTTCTTCAATCAGGCGGCGGACCGTCTGCTGCGCGCGAATCTTCGCCGGAGCGACGCCACGAATTCGCTCGTTTTCACGCCCTCCGGCCAGCTTCTCGAGGCCGTCAGCTTGTTGTCAGCCAACACTTCCGAATCGCGGCCGGGTCCCTACACGCATTTCCTCATGGGCAACACCCCGGTCCGGACCAGTTTCGGCCTGAGCAATATTCAGCTTCTTTACGCCGGGCCGACCAACGGCGTGCCGTTCTACATGACGAACAACGAATACAACGCCACGACGCATCGGTTGCTCCAGGTCGCCGCCAATCTGTATGACGCCACGACCACGCGGACGTTGGGCACGACGAACGATTACCCGTCGGTGTTCCGCCCGTACTTCGTCAAGACTTCTACCAATGTCATTATCCATGGCTACGTCGAGGAAAAGGGCACGAACCTGTTTCTGAACAACTGGATGACGGCCCAGGAAGTCGCTTTGGCGCCGAACATTCCCACTAACACGCCGCTTTTCGGCATCAACGTTTTCGGAGTGCCCGCCGTCATCGGCGCCAAGAAGGGTTATCCGAACTTCAACGAGCTCTCCATGGAGACTGCGGTGCAGGTCAGCCGCAAACTGGAAATCCGCAAGCTTTCTCCGAGCGCCTTCCGGACAAATCAAATGTACGTCGTGGGCATCTCCAACATCTTCGGCGTCGAAGCCTGGAATTCCTACACGCAAAACTTCCAGCGTGTCGCTCCGTTCGAGCTGCGCGTGACCAACCGATACTGGGCGCGGCTGTTCCACGTCGTGGACAACACGGTCCGGACGCTGCGGACCACCAGCGGCCTGGTCTCCAGAACGATCACCAATAATATCTGGACCAACCGGCTCAGCCCGAGTTCGTTCCTGCTCCCGATTCATACGAACGTCCTTTTCCTGACCAACTCCGCGTATCTCTCGCGCCAGTTCCCATTCCTGGCGGATCCGCGCTCCACGAACAGCTTCGAGAGTTCATTCGATCCGCCTCAGTTGTTCCTGCTCGTCAGCAACCGGCTTCAGTACGCCATGATCGACAAGAGCGTGTCCCCGCCCCGCGTCGTCGATTTCGTGAACCTGGATAACCTGGTGACGACCGTCGATATCTCCGGATTGCTGGTCGCAGACACAGCGCGCACCGGCGGGCGCTTTTTCAGCGGCTCATCCATGAACGACGGCGACTTGTGGAACACGAACCGCGTCGCCGCCGGCGCCCGCAGCCCGACCATCGGCATCGTGAATCAAATCAACGTCGCCCTCGGTGATCCGAACGTCGCGCCGGACGTCTGGCGAAGCCATGTTGAGAATCCGGTCACGGGCGGCGACAAACAAAAGGCCATCGAGAAATTCCGGGAATTCTTCTCCCCGCTCTCGACCAATCTGGTCATGCAGGTCCCCTTCACGCCGACGCGGAAGATTTACCAGCGCACCACGTGGCAGGCGAACGATCCGCTGGTCCATCATACCGCGGAAGATTTGACGGACCCGGTCCTGACCAGCTCCCAAAACGCGCTCTTCATTCGCCCGCCAGACAATCCGCTTCCCATCTCCAATCTTGGTTTGATGAACGAACGGTACCGGCCCTGGGGCGGCAATCCGAATCGCACCGCCGACGCCAGCAGTTACCGGATGTCGATCAAAGATCCGCTGGTCCGCAATTCGGATGATTGGGATTTCCCAACCAACAAATTCCCGAACGTCGGCTGGCTGGGCCGAGTGCATCGCGGGACGCCGTGGCAAACGGTTTATTTGAAAGCGGGCGCGGAGGAACCGAACTTCTGGGTCCAGTGGGCCGGAAGCTACGGCACGCATCCGACCAACGATTGGAAACTGCTCGATTTGTTCACGGTCGCCCCAAACGCCAACGCGGCACGCGGCTTGTTGTCCGTGAATCAAACCAACCTCGCGGCCTGGTCCGCCGCGTTGAGCGGCGTGGCGGTGCTTTCCAACTCCCTGGCGAATCCGGGGCCAGTCACGGGAATCAAATTCGACGACCTCTTCATCCAGCCCAACTCGCCTCAACTCTCAAGAATCGTGGAGGGCATCAACCGGGCCAAAGCGCAGCAGCCTACCGGAACATTCCAGACCTTGGGCGAGGTGCTGGCAGCGCCTGAACTGACCATTGCGTCCCCGTTCCTCAATTTGAGTTCGCCGGCCCAACTGGAGCGCGGGCTGACCGACGTGGCGGTGGAGCGCATCCCGCAGCAGGTTCTTTCGCTTCTGAAGACCGACGACCCGCGCATCGTGATTTATGCGTTCGGACAATCCTTGAAGCCGGCCGAGCGTTCCCTGGTCACCGCCGGCCGTTTTTACAACATCTGCACGAATTATCAGATCACCGGCGAGTACGCCACGAAGACCGTTCTCCGCATCGAAGACGCGCCGAGGAAACCGCGCGCGGTGGTCGAGAGCTTTACGATTCTGCCGCCGGAATAGAGGGACCAAGGGATTGATGAGGAACAAGGGAACGATGGGCACATCTCCGAATGAGGACACGATTTCGGCGTGGCCCGAAGGCGTAGCGCAGAGTTGCACTCTGCGGTATCGCCGATTTGAAATCGGCGGCGCTCCGGCAATTTCAAGGCGCTGGAATTTGCCGGTGCCTTGCGGAATGCAATTCCGCGATACAGCAGATTGCAAATCTGCGCTACAACGCCACCCGCATCGTCCTCATTCGGAGATGCGCCCGGGAACGATTTCTGTTCAGTTTTTTCTTTGCCATGGTTCGCGTGGAACGCGCATCCTAAGAAAAAGCCTTGTCCCGGGTCTTGCGGGATAGAGACGTGACGAGCATTTCACTATGCGCCTGGAAAGTCGAACGTGGTTCTTGTTAAGCCTGTTGCTGCTGGCAGCGGCGCTGTTTTTTTGGCTTTACGGCAACGATTACCAGGCCCGGAAATCGATCCAGCCCCCGCCACAGACCAATCAGCAACGCCAGGCGTACTCCGGCGCCTCTCCATCCCAGCCCCGCTACAACTTCCCGCTCCTGACGCGACTGGACAGCGCCTTGGCCACACAGACCGCTGCCTCCGCCCCCCGGATGGCCAGCACCACCGAAAGGAAACCCGCCATCCAGAGCGACCGCGCGGCTTACCGATTGAGCAACACACCGAAGTCGGCGCAGGAACTGGCGCGTTCCGACACCGCGATCTTGCTGCGCAACGCCTGGATCGACACGACCCAGTCGCCCGCGCTTCCGATTCCGGCGCATTTGAAGTCGGCCAGTGATCCGGGCAGCTATCTGGTCCAGGCCCGTGGGCCGATCCGTGATGACTTTCGCGCTCGGCTGCGTGAAGCTGACGCAGCAATCGTCTCCTACATTCCGAACAACACTTATCTGGTTCGCGTTTCGCCGCAAGGAGCGCAACGGCTGAAGACCTGGGCTGGAGTCCGATCTGTCTTGCCGTATGAACCCTACTACAAGCTTGAAAACAAACTGCTTGTCCTCGCCGTCGAGCAAGAGCCGCTGCCCGAAGCCCGGTGGTTGCGCCTGACTCTTTTTCCCGGCGAACGAGACTCCGCGCTGAATGCCGTGCAGGCGCTCGGCGCGGAATTGATCGCGGAAGAACCTTCGCCGTTCGGTCCGCAACTCGTCATTCGGCCGGAGCCGCGCAGTTTGCCTGCGCTGGCGCAGCTTCCCTCGGTTCAGGGCATCGAACTTTGCTATGAGCGGCAGCTCATGAACGACAAGATGCGCGTGCGCATCGGCCTGGCGACGAACACGATCACGCCCGTCAATCACCTGGGACTGACCGGCAGCAATAGCGTGGTGAACATTAACGACTCCGGAACCGACGCCTCTCATCCGGATCTGCAAGGCCGGGTCACCGTTTCCGAACAACGGCTTCTGACCGACACCGTGGGCCATGGCACGCACGTGGCCGGAATCATCGCGGGCAACGGCACTCAATCCGCAAGCATCCCCGAGTTGCCGCACGGTTCGGTGACGAATTCGAATTTTCGCGGCGTGGCCCCCCGCGCCCGAATCTTCACCATGCCGATCGTGTTCGGTCCGGCTGTGAATCCAGCCGTTTCGGATACGTATTTGCAGGAGCGGGCGGCGGCCACGAATTTCTTTGCCTTCCGGCGCCGCAGCACGCTCATCTCGAACAACAGTTGGAATTACAATGGCGCGAACGAATACGATTCCTCCGCGGCCCGCTTTGACGCCGCGACGCGCGATGCGTTGCCAGGCGTGACGAATGCGCAACCGACCCTCTTCGTCGTTTCCGCCGGCAACACGGGCGAAGGCGAGGACGATGGGCGGGGCGGCCTTTCCAGCAGCGTGCCTTCCCCCGCCACGGCCAAGAACGTCATCTCGGTCGGCGCTCTGGAAAGTTTTCGGATGATTACCAACCAGGCCGTCGTGACGAATCTGAACATGACCCTGAGCACCAACGAACCGTTCGCCCTCGCGGCCGACAGCGATGACCAGGTTGCCGCCTTTTCGAGCCGGGGCAACATCGAGGTCGGAACGGAAGGCGATTTCGGGCGGTTCAAACCGGACGTGGTCGCGCCGGGCGGGTTCGTCGTTTCGCTGCGTTCCAAGGACTGGGCTTACGTGCCGGGAACCAATGCGGCTGAAGCGTTGGTCTTGCAGCAGCTCCATCCCAAGCTGGGCCGGTGGTACCGCTACGAATCCGGCACGAGCATGTCCGCGCCAGTCGTTTCGGGGATCCTCGCCCTCATTCAGGAATTCTTTGAGTCACGGCTCCCGGTCACACAGTTGGGGCCTCCTACATTCGGCACGCAGTCACTGCGGCGCACGAACAGCCCGGCGTTGATGAAAGCGTTGCTCATCCACGGCGCGCGCTCGGCGGGACCGCTTTATGACAGCTACCCGAAAAGCTCGATCAATTATCAGGGCTGGGGATTGGTCAATGTCTCGAATTCGCTCCCCGCGCTGATGCTGTCCCTGCCCGAAGCCAGTTGGCCCATTCGCCTTTTCGACCAACACCCGACCAACGCCGTCGCCACCGGCCAGACCAAATCGTGGAACGTCAACCTTTCCGAAAGCGCGCAGCAAGTGCCGTTGCGCCTGACGCTGGTCTGGACCGATCCGCCGGGCAATCCCAACGCGGCGATCAAGCTGGTCAACGACTTGAACCTCGTTGTCTCCAATACCGTCACGCGGCAAGTCTATTACGGAAACAACATCCCGGTCGCGAGCGACTTCACGCAGCCGAGCGAGCCGGGTGCGCCGCCCGTAACGGACGTGGTCAACAACGTGGAAAACGTGTTCATTCGCGAGCCGTTCGGGTCGAACTTCGTGGTCAGCGTCGTGGGGCACCGCGTCAACGTCGCGGCGGTTTCGGAATACACCTCGGTCACCACGACGAACCTGGATATCGTGCAGGACTTCGCGCTGGTGGTTTCAACGGGCGATCTGAGCCTGACGAACGCTTTCACGATCACCCCCATCACCACCAATGCGCCGGCCGCTCCGCCCGCGCCAACCGTCATGACCAACGGGCTGCCATTGCTAAATCGTCATGCCGGGGCGCAACCCACGCTTTCGACCAATCGAAACGGCGTGCCGGAGCAATGGAATTTCTACGTGTTCACAAACTTGTTCATGACGAACAGCCCGTTGACGCTCACCAATGGGACGAACGTGGCGTTCATCACCTTTTTGCCTCCGGATCTAGGGCGGCCCAGGAATCTCGAGGCGGACATCGACTTGTACGTGTCCAAGGACCCGGGCTTGACGAATTTGAATTCGCTCACCCTGGATGCCGCTTGGAAATCGACGAGTCGCGGCGGCACCGAATACCTCACCTTCACCAACGCCGCGCTCGGTGATGTCTTTTACATCGGCGTCAAATCTGAGGACCAGCAAGCCGCCGAGTACAGCTTGATCGCGTATTCCAGCGACCAACCCTTTGAAACGCTAAACAACGGCAGTCCGGTGCTGCAGGCGTTCCCGGTCCCCGCTATCATTCCTGACGGCGTGGCGAGCAGTCCCGGCGGGGTGCAGATGTTCGCGATTGGAATCACGCCGGTGGTCGCGGAGCGAGTGGTCGTGACGAGCGTGCTGGCTCATGAAGATTTGGGCGACCTCATAGGAATTCTCAGCCATGAGGGAACTTCGGTGGTCTTGAACAACCACACCCTCCTCCCAGGCCAGGTCTCCGCCACCAATATTTTCGTCTATGACGACAGCCGATTCGCTCCTTTGCTGTTCTCGCAACGAACCGACGGGCCAGGCAGTCTGGAGAATTTCGCCGGCCGATACAGCACCGGTGTCTGGATGCTCAATATGGTCGATAATGCTCCGACCCATACCGGGCGCGTGGCGTCGCTGACGATCCGGGTGAAGCCGCTGTTCGGAGGCAATCTTGGCGCGGCCGGCGCCGCAGGCCTGGACGGCCAGGTGGGACCGAACGACCGCACGTGCTTCTTCCACGATGTGCCGCCGGAAGCCACGAATCTCGTGGTGCGGCTCTCGCAATTGACCGGCCCGGTCGAACTCATGATCCGGCGGGAAAAGGTTCCGGACACGAATCAATTCGACAAAACCATCGTCATCAATCCGCCCGGCGGCGAGCTCCAATTGGGAATCAAAGACGAACCCGCGCCGTTGCTGGCCGGGCGTTACGTGATCTGCGTGTATAATCCAAGCCTCTCGGCGACCGTTAAGTTCCACATTGTGTCGTTGGCGGAGTTGGGCCTCACCGCGGACACGTCACTCAGTTTGACTTCGACCAATATCCTGACCGCGCTCGACGACGGACGCACGTCCACGACGTTCGAGGTCCTGGCCGACAAGCAAGTCACGGATGTTCAGGTGGGGGTTCGCGTCAACCATCCGCGGCCGCAGGATTTGGTCTTGCACCTGGTCAGCCCGCAAGGCACGCGCCTTCTGCTGACGGAAAACCGCGGCGGCTTCAGCCCGCAAGGTTACGGCTCCGGATACGACACGAACATCAGCTTCGCCATTTTCACGGAAGCGACCAATCGCTTCGAAGATTTGCTCCCGATCAAATTCGCCACGGCCCCCTACACCAACGCTTTTGGCGGAGGGCCGGGCATCCCGTTGTTCTTCGATGGATTCGAGAACGCAATGCCGGGCGCGTACGGTTCCAACGCCGTGATCTCAGGCTGGACCGTCACGCAAGGCCGCGTGCAGCTTCACTCGACGCTCAATTCGCTTCCGGGCGTGCCTTCGGCTTCGGGAACGAACTTTCTGGAATTGGACACGTCGCGAAGTCCCGCCGGCATTCTCAGAACGATCCCCACCTCGCCCGGATCGCAATATCTGCTGAGCTTCAAATATAACCGGAATCCTGCGGCCCTTCGGCCCGGAGTAGCGCATGGCCTGCAGGTCTATTACGGGCCGCCGGGGGCGGATGTTCGGTCGGCCAACAAATTCGTCCCCGTTCAGGGCTTTGGCTGGGTCTCCACGGATATCGTCTTCCGCGCCACGAGTCCGCTCACCGTCATCGAACTGGCCTCGTTGACCAGCGCGGGGCCGCTCGTGGACGACGTGCAGCTTTTCGATGTCGTGACGGGCACCAACGCCTTTGTGATGCCGGAGGAAGCGCTGAGCATTTTGAACGGCGAGCGAACCCTCGGAGAATGGAAATTGGAAATCCTCGACACGCGCCGCGGACCTGGAGCCAGCTTGCCGACCGGCCTGTTGAGCTGGGAATTGCTCCTCAAATACGGCGAACCCCGGCCCCGGGCCATCGTGCTGACCAACGATGTCGCTTACAGCGCCGTCCTGACCAACAATCAAACGAATTACTTCATTGTGGACCTCTGCGACACCACGAAGGAAGCGTTTGCCACGCTGACCGGCCCCACCAACAAGATCGTTCTCCTGGCCGACCGCAGCGGCCTGCCCACGGGCGATCTGCTCCGCGACGATTATTCGCCGACCACGAACAGCGTCGTCGCCGACGCGACTCTGGGCACGGGTACATTCGCCTTGCGCGCCGATCCGTCGCACCCGGTGCCGCTGCAGCCGGGCAAGCGCTTTTTCCTCGCCGTTCACAACCTGAAACAGGAGGAGACGAACAATTATTCCCTGATTTTGAATCTGGACCGCGACGAGTGCCACGGCCCGCGCCGCATTATTCCGCTGACCAACAGCGTGCCGTACACGAACAGCATTCCGCCGCTCACGAACCTGTTCAATTATTACGTCTTCACTCCGTCCTGCAACGCCGGGCAGGTGGAGTTCGAATTGAATCCGAGAAACGGCGATCTCGGCATGGTGATCAAGAAGGGACCGCTGCCGCCGTTGCCCGACCTGACCCATTTCGATTACTCGATTGACCTCCCCGGCAACCAGACCAATGAAGTGATCACCATCAGCACGAATTCGGCGCCCGTGCCAATGTTGCCCGGGGAGGAGTGGTACGTCGGGGTCTATCAGAAATCGACCAACACAGTTCTTTATACGATCACGGCGACCGAGCAAACGGTGACGGGGGCGAAAATCACGGGAACCAATGTCGTGTGGCTCACCAACAGCGTGCCGCTCGATTTCTCGGTCCAGTATTGCCCGGAATTCACGAACTACTTCCGGTTCACCATTACCAATCCGGTGCCCGGCGTGAGGTTCGTCGTGACAAACCTGAATGCAAAGGCGGATATCTTCGCCAGCTTCAACTCCCTCCCCACGCCGGTGAGTTTCCTGAGCAGCAACTCGATCACGAATTTCAGCGCGGCCCTCACGATCACGACCAACACCCAGCAACCCACGCTTCGCGGAGACTGGTACGTCCTGGTCGTGAACCGGCTCCCCACGAATTTCCGTTTCACGATTCAAGGAGACGAGGTGCTCGAGACCGTAAGGCCCGGGATTCGATTCATCATTCCCGACCTGACGTTCCGGAACGGAGAACTCTGCCTGACCTGGGACACCGTGTACGGGTATTTCTACAACGTGCAGGGAAAGGCTGCGGTCGATGATCCGGCCTGGATTGACGCCGCGCCGCAAAGCACTGGCACGGGCGAGAGTGTCACGCATTGCATGAGTTTCCCCGGACCGTTCCGTTTCTTCCGCGTCATGGAAACACCGACCACGCCGCTGCCGCCGCCGCCGCCCGTGAGCCAGTATATTACGCCGCTGCTCCTGGCGGGGCAGTCGAACCTTTGCGTGCGCTGGCCGTCGATGGTGCTGAGCAATTATTACGTCCAGGCAAAATCCAATGTGGACGATGCGACGTGGCTTCGCGTCTCGCCTTTGATCACCACGGCCGGCCAACTTGCGGAATATTGCCTCGACTTGCCGACGGCGTATCGATTCTTCCGCGTGGAAGTGGTCGGGGTGGCTCCGCCGCCGCCGCCCCCCGTCCAGTTTGTTACGCCGGTGCTGATCCTGAACCCAACGAATCTCTGCCTTCGGTGGACGTCTTCAATTGGGACGAACTACGTCGTGGAGGCCCGTACGAACATCGAAGACCAGGTCTGGAGCCGGATTTCGTCGGTCATGACGGCTTCGAGAACGAACAGCGAATTCTGTCTGGACCGGCCCACGCCATATCGGTTCTTCCAGATCACCGTCGTGGGCGCGCCGCCGCCGCCGCCGCCGCCGACTCAACGCATCATCGTCGGCGCCGGCGCCACCGAGACCAATCTTTGTGTGCGATGGAACTCGGCCGTAGGAACAAATTACGTTGTCGAAGCCAAGACCAACCTTGAAGACCAGGTCTGGAGTCGCCTCTCATCGGTCATCGCGGCGTCCAGCACGAACACGGAATATTGCGTGCCACTCCCCACACCCTATCGGTTTGTGCGCGTTGCGATTGTGACCGAGCAGGCGCCGCCGCCACCTCCACCCCCGGCGCAGGAGGTCCGGTTGAAGCTGGCCGTTGGCACAAACAATCTCTGTCTGGGCTGGAATTCCGCCGCCGGAACCAATTACGTGATCGAAGCGAAGACGAACCTGGCAGACATGGCCTGGGCGCGGATTTCCTCGGTGATCACGGCGGCGAGCACCAACAGCGTGTATTGCGTGACGTTGCCCACGCCGTACCGCTTCTTCCGCGTTGAAGTGGTGGGCGGCGCGCCGTCTCAACCGCCGCCCCCGCCGCCGAGCGAGCCGGTGGCCGTGAAAGTCGTGGCGACGACCACCAACCTATGCTTGATCTGGAATTCCGTGGTAGGCACGAATTACGTGATCGAAGCCAAGACGAATGTCGAAGACACGGCCTGGGCGCGGCTTTCTTCGGTGATCACCGCTGCGAGCACCAACAGCCAGTATTGCGTCACGTTGCCGACGCCGTATCGCTTCTTCCGCATCGGTTCCTTGAGTAAGGCGCCGCCTGCGCCACCCAGGCCTGCGCCTTCGCCCACCCAGCCGGTCACCGTGAAGGCCGTCGCAACGACCAACAATCTCTGTCTGAGCTGGAATTCTATTGTCGGAACAAACTATGTCGTCGAAGCCAAGACCAACGTCCAGGACACTGCCTGGAACCGCGTCTCGCCGCTTATCACGGCGGCGACGACCAATACGGAGCACTGTGTGGCTTTGCCGAGTTCCTATCGATTCTTCCGGGTCGCGTTGGCAGGCCGCGTTTCGCTGAGCCGATTCCCTTCGGGGACAGCTCCGCGCTCGGCCGCGGTTTCCTCCCAGAGCAACGTGATCGAGCCGCAGGTCAGATAAAGCCGTAAGTATTCAGTGCGATGAAAAGCTCGCCCTCACCCCGGCCCTCTCCCCCAGGGAGAGGGAGTAACTTTTACCGCCCGCAGACTCATCACTGTTTAGTGACCGTTTCCCGGTGCGGGAAAGAGCGGTTCCCTCTCCTGGGGGAGAGGGTTAGGGTGAGGGCGAGTCACCTTTTCAATGAATAGATACGGCTAAGTCAGATACGCGCTTTTCGGAAGTCAAAACTCCGCGTGCCCGGGCGTTCGGGGAAAAGGAATCACGTCGCGGATATTCCCGACGCCCGTGACAAACATGAGCAGCCGCTCAAAGCCCAGGCCGAACCCTGCGTGCGGCACCGTCCCGTAGCGGCGCAAATCCAGATACCACGCGTAATTCTCCAAATTCATGTTGTGGCGCTTCATGTTTTCCTGAAGCACCTCCAGGCGTTCCTCACGCTGGCTGCCACCGACAATCTCGCCGATGCGCGGCACAAGGACGTCCATGGCCGCCACCGTTTTGCCGCCGTCGTTGGCGCGCATGTAAAACGGTTTGATTTCCTTGGGGTAGTTGAAAACCGTCACCGGGCACTTGAAATGTTCCTCAGTCAGGAAACGCTCGTGTTCGGACTGAAGATTGGCGCCGTATTGGATGGGAAACTCGAACGTCTTGCCCGACTTCGCCAGAATGTCGATGGCCTCCGTGTAGCAGAGGCGCTTGAACGGACGATTCAGCACGAACTCAAGCCGCTGTAACAGTTCTTTGTCCACGAAACGGAGGAAGAGGTCCAGATCTTCACGGCAGTTGGCGAGGAAGTCTTTGATCAGGTATTTCACGAATTCCTCCGCCAGGTCCATATCGCCGTTCAGATCGCAGAACGCCATTTCTGGCTCGATCATCCAAAACTCGCTCGCGTGCCGGGAGGTGTTGGAATTCTCCGCCCGGAAGGTCGGCCCGAACGTGTAAATGTTGGAGAGCGCGCACGCCAGGATTTCCCCTTCCAACTGCCCGCTCACGGTCAGGTAAGTGGGTCGCGCGAAAAAGTCTTTGGTGTAATCGACCTTCCCGTCATGGACAGGAGGTTTGGCCGGATCGATGCATGTGACACGGAACAACTCGCCGGCCCCTTCGCAGTCGCTCGACGTGATGATGGGCGTGTGAACATAGAGGAAGTTCCGCTCCTGGAAAAAGGTGTGGATGGCATAGGCCAGCCGGCTCCGGACCCGGAGCACGCATCCGAAAAGATTCGAGCGGGGGCGCAAGTGGGCGATCTCGCGCAGGTATTCCAGAGTATGGCCTTTCTTTTGGAGGGGGTAAGTTTGATCCGCCGCCCCAAGGACATTGAGGCTGGATGCGATCATCTCCCATTTCTGTTCTTTGCCCTGGGAAGGAACCAGCCTGCCTTCAACGGAGACCGCGGCGCCCGTGGCGAGGTGCTCGATTTTCGCGTAATCCGGGAGCGCGGCATCCACGATGACCTGAAGATTCTTCAAGCACGAACCGTCGTTGATTTCCACGAAGGAAAAAGCTTTGGAATCTCTTCGCGTCCGCACCCAGCCTTGGACGAGCAGCAAGTCGATCGGTGCTCCCGAGTGAAGCGCGTTTTTGACCAATGTTCTTTGCATCACCTGTTGGTGGTTGAGTTACGACCGCTCAGCCGTATTCATTCATTGAAAAGGACAATCGCCCTCACCCTCGCCCCACTGCCATAGAATTAAGCGACGCGGCGGCTCCCGGTCTTCTTCCTCTCCCTGCGAGGAACGAGCGGGGAGAGGACCGGGGAGAGGTGCCCACCAAATATAGACGGCCCTCCTCTCCCCAACCCTCTCCTCCCTTGCAGGGAAGAGAGGGAGCAATCCAAGTGTCGTCCTTGGTTTCATTCCTTAATTCAATGGCAGTGCTCCCTCTCCCTGGGGGAGAGGGCCGGGGTGAGGGCGAGCTTTTCATCGCACTGAATAGATTACGGCTCAGACAAGGCATCGAATTTCTAGGCTGATTCAAGCAATGAATGCTTGTATCATCTGTCCCTCCGGGACAACGACAACACTCGCCCAGACAGACACAGCCTGTCAGAACCCGAGCTTCGCCAGCTCGCTTTGAAGCTCCGCCTGGAAAGCCATAAGGTCCGGCTGGGACGGCTTGTAACCCGTTTGCTTTGGGGCAAGCCCCAGACGCCCGAATTGATCGAGATACCATGCTGCCGAATTGCCGTCCGTGAATGACACTTGACCGCTCACCAGCGCGCCGGGGCGGGCGACTTGATCCACGGTGACGGAGACACGGCCCTCTGCGGGAGCGGGTTGGGAGGGGGTCGGTTGTGCGGCTTGTCGCGGGGATTGAGCTTTTGCGCCTCCTGGCGAGGTGGTTGCCACGCCTGCGGTCGGGGACACGCCGCCGAGTTCTGCGGACTTCGGCGGTTCCTTGTCTTGCGGCCTCAGCCGGAGGTCATCCAGGAGGAAGCGAACCTCCATGTAAGTCAGGGTAAGCCCAAGTTCCGAGGCGAGCCGGTTTTGAATTTGTGATAGCGAGAGGCCTTCCTGGATCCAGGCCGCTACTTTATCTTTCTGTTGGGCGTCAAGATTCATGAGGAGGCAGTCCAAAAGTGTCAGGATGCCGAACCCAATTGTCGCCAGACATTGTTCAACTCAATTCAAACCACTGGCAAGAAATTAACGACGGTACGTGAAGAGGGGAGTCATTCATTCTTCAGCATCCCTTCCCCGCGAATCGGGAGCGCCGACCACATCAACACTCCCTTGCGCTCACCTTTCAATGCTGTCACCAGATTTGGCGACATATCGGGAAAGATCGGGCAAGAAATTTCGCCACTTTTCTGTTGCACTGGTGAGCAAGATATGTTAAATTCAAATGGTCTCCCAAACAAGCAGCTAGCTAGCATCAGAATAACCAGTTCCCGTGACGAAGACAGCGCCCCTGAAATTCGCTTGATGCGTGGATGAGTGTCCGCGTAGGTCGCTGCTTTGATGTCTTCAACGTGACTGCGAAATCAGAGGACTCATATGCAAAGAAGACTCTTTGAAGCGTTCGGTGGCAGTTCCCAATTCGACACGATCAACCCAAGGCCGGGCTTATCAGTCCTATCTCGAATGGTTCTCTTGGTTGCGATGGGTTTGCTCTCCGCCGGATCAAGAACGACTGTTTGGGCCGCCGTCGATTCCTCAATCTTCAACTCCAACACCTTGTTCATTGAAGCCGAGGACGTCGATTACGACCACGGCAAATATATCAACGACCCTAAAAAGATCGGCATGGACGGCCCCTATCCTGGCGGGGCTTACAAGGATTTGGGCAGCGACACCGACAACGGCTTCGACTGGCAGACCAATGGCAACGCCGGTCAGGCTTATCGACCGGGAACCGGCCTTGCTGCGGGCAAAGAAAACGGCTCGGCTAGGAGTGATCGCGGCTATTTCGAAGTGAAGAACTGGTGGACACTCGGGTGGAACGATTCAGGCGAATGGTACAACTACACCCGCGAGTTTCCCACGCCCGCCAAGGATTACTTTGTATTCGGTAACCTTTCGTCGGGCGGCAGCCCCATTCACATCCAGTTGGACCAAATCACGTCCGGTGCGGGGCTATCGGACGACCAGCAACAAAAGAAGCTCTTGGGCGTTTTCAAGCCGGGCCGAGCGACGGCGGGATGGGATACTCTGGAAATCTTCCAGTTGACGGACGACAACGGCAAAGCAGTCACAGTGAACCTTGGTGGCAAAGTCACCCTCCGAACCACGATCCTGCCCAATAGCAACTCGGACCAGGACTACTTCGCGTTCGTGCCCGCCAATGAGCCTTTCGTGAGCCTGGATGTGAACCCGCTCGCCGTGATCGCGACCATCACCGACGTTCCGGTCGCGACAGTCGATCCCAAGTCCGTGGCGTTGAAAGTTGATGGAACGGCGGTCACTGCGGCCGCAACGAAGTCGGGCGCGATCACGACAGCGACGTATAGTTCTTCGACGCGGTTCGAGCCCGGAACAAAGCACACCATTGAGGTTACGGTGAAAGACGCTGGCAGCAAGACCTACACAACCACGCGCACCTTGACGCTGCCAAGCTATGGAATCATTTCCCAGGGCTGGGCCGTCCAGCCGGACACGAGTAAGAGAGGCTTCCTCGTCCGAACGTGGAAATCCACTGGCCAACCCAACAACCTGGCCTGGACCGAAGAACAACTTCGCGGCTTGCGCGGAGACAACGAAGCAGATGTGTCTCAATTCACCGAGAAAGCTTTCGGGAATTCCTACTACCCCGAAACCGGCACCATCAATTACTGGAATTCCGGCGGCCAGGGCAATTTCTCGAACAACGACGCCAGTGGCACCGGCGTGCAGAACACCCCCGGCCTGGCGAATGACGGCTCAAATGACGATAACTATTCGCTGGAGATCATCACTGCCATCGACCTGCCCGCCGGCGTGGTCAGGCTGGGCGTGAACAGCGACGACGGTTTCCGCGTCAGCGCGATCGGGGGCGGAGATCCTCGCGACGTCTTTGCCACGACGCTCGGACAGTTCGACGGAGGCCGTGGTGTGGCCAACACCGAGTTCTCCATCTTCGTGGAAAAAGCGGGCATCTATCCGTTCCGCATGATTTATGAAGAAGGCGGCGGAGCTTCTGCGGTTGAATGGTACAGCATTTCCGCGGACGGTACTCGGCACCTGATCAACGACGCGAAGGATGCGAATGCTCTCAAGTCTTATCGGTCCGCGCCGCAGGGGATCTATGTGGAATCGGTCACGCCGGGAATTAATGACCTCTCGGCTAGTGACGCTCCGACGATCAGTGCCGTCATCGCGGATGGCGCCCGCAAGGTCACTCCCGCTTCGGTGAAATTGACCCTGGACGGCGCGGCGGTCACGGCGACCGCATCCAAATCCGGAGACAAGACTACCGTCTCGTTCAAAGCAAGCGCCCAACCAGAGGGATCTAAACACAAGGTGACTCTCAGCTACGCCGACGACGCGACTCCGCCGAATTCGCGGACCGTGAGTTGGTCGTACGAGGTTCCGGTTACGACCAAGACCTTCGTGGCCGGCACGCTGTTCATCGAGGCCGAGGACGTCGATTACGGCCATGGCAAATACATAAAAGACCCCAAGCTGACTGGCATGAGCGGCGCCTACGCCGGGGGTGCTTACGAAGCTCTTGGGACCGCGGACGATAAGGGCTTTGACTGGAACACCAATGACAACGCCGGCCAGGCCTACCGCCCGGACACCGGCATCGCCGCCGGCAAGAAAGACGGCTCGGCCGGCAATGAGCGCGGCTTGTTCCAGGTCTCGACCTGGTGGACCCTGGGGTGGAACGATGGAGGGGAGTGGTATAACTACACGCGGGATTTCCCGACGCCGGCCAAAGACTATGAAGTTTATGGTCACCTCTCTTCCGGCGGCGCAGCGATCAACATTCGGGTGGACCAAATTACTTCTGGTCAAGGCCAAGCGGATGCTCAGCAAGTGAAGAAGACCCTCGGTTATTTCAGACCCGGGCGCGCGACGGCTGGGTGGGATACGCTGGAGATCTTCCGACTGACGGATGCCGATGGCAATCCGATCACGGTGAATCTCGGGGGTGCCACCACCCTTCGGACGACGATTGTTACGGGCAGCAACTCCGACCAAGATTACTTCGCGTTCGTGCCCGCGAAGGCGGCTCCTCCTCCGACGGACAAGCCGAAGATCAGCAGCGTCAAATCGGATGGCAAGAACCTCACGCTGGGATGGAGCGGAACGGCGACGCTGCAAGCGGCGGACGAGGTGACTGGGCCTTGGGCCGATGTCGCAGGCGCAGCCAGCGGCAAGGCGATCGCCATCTCGGGTAATCGAAAATTCTACCGGCTAAAGCAGTAGGATCTGATATTGTTAAGCAGAAAGGCCGGACGAGTGCCCGGCCTTTTTTTGTTTTGGCATCGCGTTCGGGCAAGAAAGTTCGCCCAGCAGATCTGCGTTTTGACTCGGAGCGCGCCCATCCTGGGCGCAGCGCGCAGAGAAATCCGAACGCGGCAGGCTATTCCGCGCCCTTTTCGCTTTCCGGGGCCGCTGCGGCCTGGAAGGCCGCGCTCCGAGCTTCAGGTTCATGGGCAAGAATTGCTGCGCCCTTGCGCTCACCTTTTCAAGGCTGTCACCAGATTTGGCGACACACAGGGCACGCCGTGCGCCAAAAGTAACTGTTACCCGAGACTTGTCGGAGGAGGGGATCGTTGCGCCAAAACTACTGTTACCCGTTGGCTCATTTTTTTTGGTTTGTGATGTTGTATGTCTGGCGGCGTAGGACTGCGAGATAAAACGAGCAAGGGGGCGGGTTGTCGAGCCTTAGCTCGCGCCCCCTTGCGATCGCATACCCGCGACTTCTGTGGGGGGGGGCGAATTTTCATTTTCCGGGACGCGCTCGACGCATCGAAGCAATTGTCTTCAAGCTCCGCGCGACCTCTTGCTTGAGGGCAAACGGATTCAAGCCCGCCTTCTCTTGCTCCAGATGCCGC
>Ga0233424_10000887_pt1 | contig 31532 bp, 17 predicted proteins | sample Watercolumn_Towu_FD_181011 | JGI IMG/M metagenome (GOLD analysis project Ga0233424, IMG submission 181011) | Freshwater microbial communities from Lake Towuti, South Sulawesi, Indonesia - Watercolumn_Towuti2014_125_MG | ecosystem: Environmental > Aquatic > Freshwater > Lake | place: Indonesia... | reverse complement strand
CCACGTCTTGCTGTTATTGACAACCACCAAGAATTACTCGATACCTTGCTTAATGAATTTGGTAAGGAGGGGGTCGAAGAAATCATTATATATTTACTTGAAAATGACCACAGATATGAGAATACGGATACTATAGAAAATTACAAAACATACAAACCTTACCCTTCATATTTTATTCAATTTGCCTATTTATTAATATTTATTTTACCAAAAGGTTTTAGAACCCGCCGCCTTTTTGAAGTATTTTGGGAGCATCAGGCAAAGATTGGTCGTGGAGTAGATGAGATCTATATTCGTAGATATTTTGACCCATTTATAAATGACGGCGCAACCAGTAAGGAAGAAATTCAGGCCATCATTATAAGTGAATGGGAAAGATGGCAGAGCAGCGAAGAGGTTGATGGTAAGATTTCGCCTGGATTAATAATATCCTACTATGGTTTTGATGAGTGGAAAAAAGTTGAAAAACAACTAACGGAAGATTGGTTTAATAAATACAAAAAATATCCAAAAAATGACGATTATTTAAAATCAGTTTTATATGATTAATCAGAAAAAATTAGATCTACATAAAGCCTTTGATATTTTATTGGGCTGGAAAACTATAGATCCTGAAAAATTAGATAATTTTGTAGGAGATTTTTATAGATGGAGGTTGATTCGTAATCGGAAAAAGGATTCTCCCCGTAGGGAAGATCCTATATTCCCAAATTTGGTTTCATTAGACAACCACCAAGAATTACTCGATACCTTGCTTAATGAATTTGGTAAGGAGGGGGTCGAAGAAATCATTATATATTTACTTGAAAATGACCACAGATATGAGAATACGGATACTATAGAAAATTACAAAACATACAAACCTTACCCTTCATATTTTATTCAATTTGCCTATTTATTAATATTTATTTTACCAAAAGGTTTTAGAACCCGCCGCCTTTTTGAAGTATTTTGGGAGCATCAGGCGAAAATATTTCCTGGTATTGAGGAACAGTCTGCTAGAAATTTTTTTGATCCTTTTATACAGGAAAATTTAACCACAGTGGAAGAAATAAGAGAATTGTTGGTTAGAGATTGGTGGCGTTGGCAAGATTCACAGAGCAAATCTCCTTATTATGGTGCTTCAATTGGTTTAAGTACCTGGTATTTTAGAGATGTTGAAAACGGAAGCGGAGGTAAAATTAATTGGGAAACAATGGAGAAGAGATTAGAGCAAGAGTGGAGAGAAAAAACCGGCAAAGAGCCAAAAAAATGGGGGGAATAAAAATTATAAAGGTTCGATAACAAATTTGATAATTTAAGAGATTAAACGCCAGGTGTTCTGATAAGGCTAAAAAATGGCATATTGGATGTTAATGAGGATATTATTAACAGTGTAGTTGAAGCGTCTAGTGGATTTATAGCAGGAACAGATAGGTTTAGTAAAGTTATAAAGTTGAGTAATGGACAATTATATAATTTAGTTTGTATATGCTAAAAATAAATTTTTCAGCTTTTACTGTAGATTTTGTTAAAGAAATTGTAGATGATTGGGATGAAAAAAATTGGGCATCTAATTTTGGGGAAAATTCATATGGTTATATATGTCCTCTAGATATTAAAATAAATGGCAAGAGAATAACGCTTCCAGATGATGGACCGTATGGTACTATGGGTTATGCGGTAGGTGATACATTAAAAAACATAAATAATTCCTTTTGCGTATTGTTAATTAAAGGAGAAGCTGTGGTTGTGTTTAACAGACCGGATTTATTAAAAATGAAAATTGTTGATGATAAAATTTTGTTTACCAATGAAAAAATAAGAAGACCAGAATTACAAGTGGCAGTAAAAGATGAACCAGCAAATTTAATTCAAGCGGTTGAAGAGGTAATAAAGGCGAAGGATAAATACAAAGAAATATGTTTGAAGGCGGCAAAGAAAATTAAACCAAAAGAGATCGATAATTTTATGAGAATTGCTTTGCTTGAAAGAAAAATTAAAGACAGTGATTTAATATCCAATGACAATGCAAATCCATTTTGGATTGATTTGCGCGACGTATGGTTAGACTACAAAAAACAACATAATATTACCGATGAAGATGTCAAAAAAGCCATTGCCGGGGAAGAAAAAGATAAAATTAGTAGAATCTTATAAAAATTATGAGTAAAATTTTTTCTTAGGTATATTTTAATTTTATTAATTATTAAATTATTTATATATGTCACAAGAAAATCAAAGTATTCAATCTAGTGTGGTATTGGAAAATGCCTTAATTAAAGAGCGTGTACTCGGGCAACTTTTGGAAATCGCCTTGTTTTTTGTCCCAGCGGCGCTATTGGGTTGGCTTGGCCTGTTATCTTTTGGCAGTGAAGCCGGCGGTAAGTTTTTTGTCGGTATTTATGTTGTAGTTTTTGTGATTATGCAAATCCGATTGATATTGGAGCGTTCACAAACTCTCGGTCAATATTTTTTCAACATTCAGGTGTTTGATATCAAAAAGAATAAACGCGTGGGTTTTTGGCGTTATACTCTCCTGCGAGATTTTGTTGGTAAAACTTTGGTGATTGGCGCCATACCAATAATTAACCTCATATTTATGCCAATTTATTTTATTATTGATCATCTATTTATCTTTAAAAAGGACAGGCGCGCTGTCCATGATTTAGTTGCCGGCACCAGAGTGATAAAATTGCCGACCGAACAACAACGCAAACAACTATTTGATTTTACAAGAATTTAATTAATCATATGCTCCTCAAACGCCTCTTGGTCATTCCCATCATCGTCAGCCTGGTCACCGGTAATTTTTTACCTGTTGTTGCCGCGGCCGCGACCAATGTCAAAAATACCAAGGGTGTATTGTCGGTTAGCTCTACTTCGGCCAATTTGCCCGATCCGGATTGGTCGCTCATAGACTGGGATCAGGAGGTAGTTTTGCCACAGGATTTTTCTGCTTATCAGCAGAAAATGGCAGAATTATCCGCTTTGCGCGCTGAGGAGGCTATAAAAAATTTATCCCTTCCCAAACACAAAATAGGGGACGAAGAGGTGATGTCTCAATATCGCGTACCCAAAGATATTCAGGAAATGGTGAGACAATATCGCGATATCGTCAGTGAAAAAAATTTAGATCAAAGTCGGATTAAAATGGAGAAAGAATTTTTGGCGCAAAGTATCCGCTCCGCTCATCCTTATGCTGATATAAAGAAAGATGATAATTCAGATTTGGAAAAGGTAATAGATTTATGCACCGCTCCCAAAATTCACCCCAAAAGAATCATTCCCTACAACGTAAATAATTTTACTGCAAATCCAATCAAAGTAGAGATAAAAAATCGGTTTAGAGCAAGACAGTCTGATTTAAATTTAGATAAAGTTTCCAGTCGCGGCATCCGCGAGCAAGCCGATGCCATGATAGATAATTGGAAAAAGAGAAATAAATCGCAGGCGAATTTGGGGGATTATCTGCGCGCTTGGTTGGGAGTAGAGAGCGTTCAGGCCGGCACACCAATTATTGCCAGCTACACAGGTATTGAAAAATATCCCACTGATAATGCTTTGTATTATTTATCCACTCAACAAAATACTGATGGCAGTTTTGGCCGCTCCAATCAATATGAAACGACGGCGGAAGTGGTTTTTACTTTAAGTGATTTCAATCTCACCAATAATGATCAATATACCGCCGCAGTAAATTATTTAAAAAATACCACTGTGTCTAATATTCGCGAGAAAGCGATCAAAGCCAGAGTGCTCGTCGGTTTGGGCCTGCCTTATCAGGCCTTGCTTGATGAAATCATCGCGCAAAAAAATAAAGACGGCGGCTATGGCCTGCAACCCAGATATGCTAGTGATGTGGAAACCAGCGCGCAGGTAGCTTGGGCGCTGTGGGTTGGCAATTATTCTATCGCCGACGCTTTGCCCAAAGTTTTGCTTTTCATTACCAATAGTATCCCCGCTGATGGCGCTATGCGCTATACACCCAATAGCAACCCTAGCTATTATCTCATAAATTTTACTGCGCAATATTTATACCCTTTTAAAACTCTCACCATTGCCGGCGATGGCGGTGTGCAAATTTCTATCCAGAATAAAATCAACACTCTATTGAATTATCTCAATTCCCAATATGATGCCACTCAGGAGAGACTTTTGGGAGCGGACAGGGCAATTGATGAAAGCATGACGGCGCTCACTTGGAAAATTTATCAGGTGAATTTGGATAAGGCCGTCGTTTTGAATAAAAATGTTTTGTCTGGCCAAGCGGCCGATGGCAGTTTTGATCAGGAAATAAAATCCACTTTGTCGGCGGTGCGGGCGCGGGCGCAAGGCGATTTAGTTTTGGTGGATTTGGTCAGTACTGGCAACTTGGTCAATAAAAGTACAGGCTCATTTATTTTGACTATCAAAAATCGTGGTTTGGTCACAGTATCCACCGGCACAATTTATTTCTTCGCCGACGGTTATTTTGACGGAATTAAAATTGATTTAAAGAGTCAGGGTGTAGTAATTGCTCCAAATGAAACCGTTACCATGAGTTTCAATATTGGCGATATGGCTGGTTATTTTGGCGATACTGAAATTCGTTTATATTTAGAAAATGAGGGCGATCTAAATTATGATGATAATTGGATTGCCAAGAATTTCAATTTTGCTAGTTCGCCAGATGGTATGCCGGCTATGCCGATGTATTATATGGCCGGTAAACATGTGATTGGAACAACTCCAAATTTAAATGTGCGCTGGGGGAAAGTGAAGTCGGATCCTAATAGGAAGAATTATGCAATAATGTGGCGAGAAAAAGGTACGACTCAATGGAATTATTATGCTATCAATAATACATGGAATGGCGCTTTTATTGGTGGTGCTTTTAATGACGGCACCACTTATGAAGTGACGGCCGGTGTTTTACATAATGATGGCTCCACTTTGACCTATTTCACTAATTTCACCGATGTGAAAACTGGTGCCAAAGATATTGATTATCTTGGTACAATCGCCGGGTATGCTACTTTAGATAACGTTAAATTTGGCGATACTTATATTTATGGTTTTGGAGTTAATGGTAAAGTCGATAGTAATGGTAATTTTATAATTCCTTCAGTGCCAAATGGTTCATCGCTCGCGATGGTACAGGCTTATCAATATGACGGATTGTATAGCCGCTTTCCAGTGGCTATTAATGCCACCACGACCGATATCCGTATGTTTTCTCATCTCAAAGCCGACGCGGTCGCGCCGGTAAATAATGGCACGGAATTGCGTTGGGCGACTACTTATAAGGTGAAAAATCAACAAGAGTACACGCTTTTGACTTTTGGTTCGGACAATGTGTCTATCAAAGATGGTGATTTCTATCTTTGGAGTCCGACCGAACAATTATGGAGATTTTTGGGTACGGCCGCTGTCAGCAATTCCGGCAGTAATTATGTGGAAATGAAATGGTATGTGCCCACTGATTTGCCGCTTGGTACCGGTTATAAAATAAAAGGCAATCTGCGTGATTATCGCGGTAATGAATCCGCTTTCAAAGAATGGGGACCATTTGAAATCATAGATGGTACGACTCCGACCTTCAATATTACCTCACCTAATGGCGGTGAAACATTTATTTTGGGAGCCACTAATACTATCAGTTGGACATCGTCTTCTACCGGCGGTGTGCCGAAGGTGAATCTATATTTAGAATATCCTGATTCCTATACCACTTTGGTCAGCAATATTTCCAACAGTGGTAATTATAGCTGGTCCATACCACTGAATTCGTCTTATGTCGGCAACAAGTTTAAGATTAGAGTACGCGGCGCTGATGCCAAAAATTATTTAGAAGGTATTGACAATAGCGATAATTATTTTACTATTAGCGATCCTTCATCCAAGCCGGCCGATCCTTGGGCTATGCCGCAATATATCTTAGATAATAACACCAGCACGGCTAGCATTTCGCGCGATCAATATACAGTAGAATATGATTCTTCCGGTACGGCTCACGCGGTCTATCGCTATGTGGAAGATTATCTCACTCAGAGTCCGCGTATAGTCAAAGAAAGATTGCTATATTTGAAATATCAAAATGGTGTCTGGACCGAGCCGATAGTAATCTACGAAAAAGTGTGGCAGACCGACGGCAATCTGACCGGCTATCGTCCCATCACTTCATTAAAAATGAAAATAGCCGGCGCTAATCCGCATTTGATGTGGCAGAGTGCTGGCGGTAGTGGTGGTTGTAGTAGTTTTAATGATCAAGAAATTTATTATTATAATTTTGATGGCAGTAAATGGGTAGGACCAAATAATTTATCTAATAATTCTACCGAATCGCGTGATCCGAATTTTGTGGTAGATAGCGCTGGTAATACCTCGGCTGTCTGGCTAGATGGCACGACTTGGAATGACAGTTGTCAAATTTCTGGTAACAGGACAATCAATTTTGTTACCAAATCTTTATCCGGCAATTGGTCAGCTATTTCTAATCTCAATTTAGATCAATATCCGAGCTATCCTCTGTTGGCCACTACCGCCGACAATAAGTTGCATCTAGTCTATAAAGCCGGCAGTGAAAATAAGGTAAGGCATACTAGTAAGAGCGGATCAATTTGGTCTTCATCAATAGTCGTATCTACTAGTTCGGTAGATATGCCGATATTGAAATCAGAGGGTAATGATTTGCATTATGTGTTTAGAGAATATTATCAGGATCCGGTTTTGGGTAAAGGACGATCAAGAGTAATGTATGTAAAATTTGATGGGACCAACTGGGCGCCAAATGAGGAGGTATCGCCGATTATCAATGATATGAGCGCGGAGTATCCCAAATTGGCTATTGCCGGACAAAGCAAAGCGCAAATTATTTTCCAGCATTACAACAGTAATACTGGCAAGACCAATCTTGTCTGGACTACCAAATTGGCTAATGGCAAATGGCTTTCGCCGCAAGCAATAAATTTGGCCAGTCAGAATTATTTTAATAGTGACGCCGTGTCGGTAGCGGGCAGTGGGAATAATCTCATCGCTGTCTGGCCTAGTAATTATTCATACCAGCCGCAGATGGTATTTAATACAGCGGATCTGAATTTGGATTATACTTGGCCGGAAATGGTGTCTGGGGTGCAAGTAGCTTCGGCCAAAAAATCGGTAGTTATAAATTGGCCGGCTTATCAAGATGTTTACAAAGATTTTGATCATTTCAATATCTATCGTGCTTTGGTAGCGGTAAGCAGTACGACGGGCCTTTCATCTTTGGCAGTCGTCACTAATGTTTCTACTACTAGTTATATCGATACCAGTGTGCAGATCAATCAGCAATATTATTATACGGTTACAGCGGTAGATAAAAGTGGTCATGAGAGCGCCCCCGAAAAATTTGTCGGCCCAATTGCTGGTGATTTTGCCTTGCCGCCAAGTGGGGTGACAGCTTCGGTGGTAGCGGGCATGGCTCCGTTGGCAGTGCAGTTTGATCTCTCTGTCGGTAGTGATGTCGGCTATTTGCCAGATCCTATAAATTTCAATAATTATAGTTTAATTTCGGGCGGTGGTGTTTTGGATTCCAATCCCAAATATGAAGTTCAAACAGGCGGCAATACTCTATATTTGTCCGGCATGACTTATAAAAAAATAAATTTTAATTATCAGATCACTACTAGCACGGTTTTAGAATTTGATTTCAAAGACACCGCTGGCCAGGCTGCTTTGCACGGCATTGGTTTTGAAACTCCTACTAATACTGTTGGCCTGCGCACTTTCCAATTATACGGTTGGGGTGCACCCGGCTGTACAATTCTAAATTACAACAATTACAAACCTAGCGATTGGAAGCATTATAAAATTGAAGTCGGTAAATATTATACCGGTGCGGCTTCTAATTTATTCTTCATCAATCGCGGTGATCTGACCACTAATAGTTTCTTTAAAAATATTCGTGTATATGAAGATAAGTATGATTTTAGTTTTGCCTGGGATGTAGATGGTGATGGTGCGACCGATTACACTAGCAAAGCACCTTATCATATTTATAAGACAGCCGGTAATTTTTCTGCCTCAGTGAAAATTTCTGATGGTATCAGCGTGACTACTTCTAAGCTTAACATTGACGTGACTCCGGCGCCGGTATTGGATGTGGTTGCCACTTCCTCGGTGATCGCAGGAACGGCGCCGCTGGCCGTACAATTTGACGCGTCCGTTCCTAATTTTGTTTCTTTCTTGCCCAGTCCTTTGAATTTTAATGATTATTCTTTTACTTCCATCAATAATTCCAATCTGGATAATAACACTGGCAAAATTTCTACCGAAGATAATGGAAAAACTATTCGGATATCGGGATTATTTGCCAAGTCTATTAATTTTGGTTATAATTTGACCCCGGATTCAGTAGTGGAATTTGATTTCAAAAGCACCGGCAATCAAGCGGCTTTGGATGGATTTTCTTTTGAAACCCCATCCAACACTGTCGGCAATCGCACTTTCCAGATATATGGCTTTGGCGGTCCTGGTTGGACAATTCTAAATTACAACAATTACAAACCTAGCGATTGGAAGCATTATAAAATTCCAGTGGGAGCTTTCTATACCGCTCAGGCGACTAAATTGATATTTTTTAATCGTGGTGATGTCACTACCAATGGCTATTTCCGCAATTTCCGTATTTATGAAAAGCCCAGCACAAAATATAATTTTTCTTGGGATATAAATAATGACGGCCAATTTGATTATAGTGAAAAATCTCCATACCATATTTATAGTAGCACCGGAACATTTAAGGCGACGCTAAAAGTATCTGATGGCATTACTGAAGTGGTGAAAAATATTAATATTGACGTTTCCTCTCCGCCCGTTTTGAATTTATCAGCTACTTCCTCGATAATCTCCGGCGGTATTCCTCTGACCGCACAGTTTGATGTCTCAGCTTCCGGGTTATTTTCGTTTATATCAGAGCCTATAAATTTCAATAATTATAGCATTACAACCGGCTATGCGCCGTTGGATTATAATCCCAAATACGAAGTCCAAGCGGGCGGTAATACTTTGTATTTGTCTGGGATGACTTTCAAACAAATTAATTTTAATTATAATATTACCAATGATACAATGTTGGAATTTGATTTCAAAGATACTGCCGGCCAAGCCGCTTTGCACGGCATTGGTTTTAACACCCCCACCAACACCGTTGGCCTGCGCACTTTCCAATTATACGGTTGGGGTGCACCCGGCTGGACAATTCTAAATTACAACAATTACAAACCTAGCGATTGGAAGCATTATAAAATTCCAATTGGTGCTTTTTTCACCGGTTCAGCTGATAAAATATTCTTCATCAATCGTGGTGATCTGACCACTAATAGTTTCTTTAGAAATGTGAGATTATATGAAAAAGTTGATAGTAAATATACCTTTGCTTGGGACATGGAGGGAGATGGCAAGGTGGATTATACCGAAAAAAATCCCGTACATATTTTCCCCTCGGCCGGCACTTATAATTCCACTATAAAAGTCTCCGATGGCTCTAGCACGCAGACCGCTCAAATCACGACCTTGGTGCAATAAAGATGACCACAACTAAGTCGGACTAGTTACTTATTTAGTTGTAAAATATTTGAATATCAGTTAAAATATAGCTGTCTAATTTGTGTATTTATGATGCGTGCTATAATTGATTTTTTTTCTGGTTTTCCTCCGGAAATTGCCACCTTTATTTTATCCATGTTACCTTTTACCGAAAAGGTATCTTTAGCGATTGGCGTGGCGGCTTTTCATCTTAATGGTTTGGAAGCGATGTTTATCGTCACTGCCGGCAATATGGTGCCGATTTTTTTAATTTTAGGGGTGGCTGAAAAATTTCATAATTGGATATCCCAAAATTCCGGATTTTTTGGCAAGGCTTGGGCGAAAACCATTGTCCATGCTCAGCAGAAGTTTGCTAGATATCAAAAATTTGAATTATGGGGTTTGTTTATTTTTATGAGTTTGCCTATTCCTATCAATGGTGGTATCAGCGGCGCTTTGATTGCTTTTATTCTTGGTATGCCCTCCAAAAAGGCCTGGCCTTATCTTTTTGCCGGGGTAGTGGTTTCTAATCTTATTACCTTGGCAGTGACGGTGGGTTTGGCCAAAGTTTTCTAATATGCTTCTGGAAAAATTACAGGATTTGAACAAAAAGATTGAGGAGGCGATAAATTTGTTGAAATTAGCGGATTTAAAAAATAAATTACAACAACTTGCTGATGAAATGAACGCGAGTGATTTTTGGTCGGATCAAAAACGAGCGCAAACTATATCACAAGATTATCAAAGCATCAAAAGCGAAGTAGATAAATGGGAAGAGATAAAAAAACAAGCCAGTGATTTATTGGAATTATCCGCTAGCGGCGATGTTAGTTTGGAAAAAGAAATTGACACCCAAACATCTCAACTCGAAAAAAAATTTGAAGATTATGAATTGTTTTTATTGTTGAATGGCCCTTATGATCAAAATAATGCCATAGTGTCTATTCATGCCGGTAGCGGCGGTACCGAGGCCCAGGATTGGGCGCAGATGCTACTGCGTATGATCATGAGATTTTGTGAAAAACAAGATTGGCGAGTGGAAATATTGGATGAGAGCCGCGGAGCGGAAGCGGGTTACAAATCCATTACTTTTAGAGTGAGCGGACGTTATGCTTTTGGTTATCTCAAATCTGAGCATGGGGTACATCGCTTGGTGCGCATTTCTCCCTTTGATGCCGAAAAAATGCGCCACACTTCATTTGCCTTGATGGAAATATTGCCGGAATTGGATGATAAAGTGGAGGTAAATATCGATCCCAAAGATTTGCGCATTGATACTTTTATGAGCGGCGGCAAAGGTGGTCAGAGTGTTAATACCACTTATAGCGCGGTACGCATTGTGCATATTCCGACCGGCATTAGCGTGTCGTGCCAGAATGAGCGTTCGCAAACCCAGAACAAAGAAACCGCGCTGAAAATCCTCAAAGGTAAATTGCATCGTATCGAAGAAGAAAAACGGGCCAAAGAACATCAAGAATTGCGCGGCGAATATAAATCGGCGGAGTGGGGTAATCAGATTCGCAGTTATGTCTTGCATCCCTACCATTTGGTCAAAGATCATCGCACTGATTATGAAAGCACCGATCCCGAAGGAGTGTTGGAAGGAGATTTGTTGCCTCTTTGCGAAGCATATTTGAAATGGATTAAAGAATAAGATAGATTATATGCAAATAATGACCGAATGCAATTTATCACAAATAGTTTTTGAAATTTTAAATGGCCAAGTTTTGGTTTTTCCGACTGAAACTTCTTATGGCTTGGGTTGTGATGCGACCAATCAAACTGCCGTAGATAAAATTTTCAAAATCAAAGACCGTACTGATGATAAACCTTTATTGGTGGTGGTGGATAGTATTGAAACCGCTAAAAAATATTTGCGTTGGAATGAAACTCTAGAAAAATTATCTCAAAAATATTGGCCGGGACCACTGACGATAGTAGGTGAGTATGTTGGAAATAATTTGGCTACGGGTGTCGTGGGTAAAGAGGGCACTGTCGCCGTGCGCGTGACTAATTTCCCATTACTACAATCAATCACGTCCAAAATTGGACGACCATTGGTGGCCACCTCGGCCAATTTGGCCGGTCAAGAAAATATCCATGATAGTCAAAAAATCATAGATATTTTTGCCAGTCAAAAATACCAGCCGGATATTATTTTAAATTACGGACAGTTGCCGATTAATTCGCCAACGACCTTGATTTCAGTAGTCGGTAATAATTTAAAAATTTTGCGTCAGGGAAAAATTATTTTATGAACGAAAAACTTTTTAATACCGACTACCTCAAACATCTCTGTCAAAAATACGGTCTGCGCCCCTCCAAAAATTATGGGCAGAATTATCTTATCAATCCTGAGGTAATCGAAGAGATTGTCAAAGTGGCAAATTTAACCAAAAAGGACACTATAATAGAAGTAGGTCCTGGTTTTGGTATTCTTACTTTTGCTTTGTGTGAGCGAGCGAAAAAAGTAGTCGCCTTTGAAATTGAAAAAAAGTTGGAAAATTATTGGCAAGCCAACAGTCCGGATAATCTGGAAATAATCTGGGGCAATGTCTTGCGCGCACCAGAAAATAATTTCCCTAAAAATTATAAAGTAGTGGCCAATTTGCCCTATCAAATCACTTCGCCGGTTTTAAAATTATTCTTACAGGATTTAAAAAATAAACCAACCGAACTCACCCTTATGGTCCAAAAAGAGGTGGCACAGCGGATTTGTGCCAAGCCAGGGGATATGTCGGTGCTCGCTATTGCGGTGCAATATTTTGCGCAGGCGGAAATAGTGGGCGAAGTAAAGTGCAACAATTTTTGGCCGGAACCACAAGTGGATTCGGCCGTAATAAAAATAATTTTGAATAAATCCAGTTCGACTCGCGAGCAGGACGAACGTTTTTTTAGATTAGTCAAAGCCGGCTTCGCCCAAAAGAGAAAATTATTGACCAAAAATTTATTGCCAATCATCGGCAAACAACATAAAGAGAAATTATTGTCCGCTCTGAAACAAATGGGCTTTAGTGAAACTGCTCGCGCTCAGGAATTATCTATCGCCAATTGGCAGACGCTACTTGAGATATCCACATTATCTTAATGATAGTTTTTGTGGTATAATAAAGCCAAGAAAAAAATAATTGGGCCTATGGTTGAAAGTGAACAACCCATTGAAAATGGTCTTTCCAAAGAGCAAAAGATTGGTTTTGTCTTATTGCTAGCTTTTGCTATTCTTGCGATTGGTTTGGGGATACTGCAAATTCGCAATAATATGTACAGTCATTTTGCTTTGAATAATAAAATTCCCAACACTTTGAAAGATCAGGTCAATACGATAGATGCTTTGCGTTTTCGTGATACGGACAAAGATACTCTAAACGATTTTGATGAATTGTATGTTTATGCTACTAGTCCCTACATTGCCGATAGTGATAGTGATGGCAGTGCTGATGGCGAAGAAGTAAAGCGCGGCAGTAATCCAATGTGTGCGCCCGGCCAGGATTGTTCTTTGACAGCGGAAGCCGCTGCGGTGGCCAATGTGAATTCCAGTACGCTAGACACCACTTTGTCTGTACCGGCCGAACAGCCTGCTGTCGATTTGGGCAAAGCTATCCAAGATCCGGCTCAGGTGCGCCAAATGTTGATTAGCGCCGGCGTAAGCAAAGATGTGGTCAATAAAGTTTCTGATGCCGAGCTCATGCAAATGATTAAAGAAATTATGAGTCCGTCCTCCACCGCCGGAAATATTAATACCCTTAATAATAATTCGGGCGCTAATACAAAAAAATAATTGTCAATTACCATAAATATGTTTTTTCAAAAAACCAAAAAAGCAGCTGTCAGTTTTTTACTTTCTCTTTTTGTTTTTTCCTCAGTCGCCGGTTTTTTGTTTTCGGCCAGTCCGGTTAACGCTCAATTGTCCACAGTAGTAGCGGGTGATATTCCAGCTCAGGCTCAGGGGATTTTTGATATGATCAAAAATGGTTGGAAGATTGCTGTTCTCAATGCCGCCCAGCAAGCCGTTTCGTACTTTTTACGCAAGGTGGCTTATGACAGCGCGGTATGGTTGGCCTCTGGCGGGAAAGGCCAAAGTCCATTTGCCGATACCAAAGGGTTTGGCGATTATATGGCCTCGGTGGGTTCGGATGCGGCCGGCACGGCCATCGAACAACTCGGCAAGGGATTTGGTTTGGATTTGTGTAAAATTCCCGATGTCAAATTGGATTTAGCTTTGCGCGTCGGGTTACATTATAATTATGCTTTAGGCAGTGAACCCAATAAACCGGCTTGTAATTTGTCTACTTTTAAAGAAAATTGGAGCGGTGATGCTTGGGCTAGTAAATATGGCGACGGCAAAGGCGGATTTGATCCCGGTAAAGTTTTTAACAGTTCTTTGACCATACAGGATACCGATTTGGGTGTTACTCTCAATACGACTGAAAAAATCGACCGTCTAGTAGCCCATCAGACCAGATCTGCGCAGGCGGATAGAATTGAAGGCCAAGGTTACAAAGCGGCCACCAATTTAATTTCTGGTAACATTAAAACCCCTAGCCAAGTAATAAAAAAAGAATCCGAAGCTAATACCCCTAGTGAGCAAAATAAAAAAAGTGAGGCCCAGATAGCGGCGGCCATGGGTTCGGGTGCTTATGAGATTATTCCTTCCACTTTGTCTTTGTTTTTGAATACTCTCTCGGCTCAGATGCTCAAGAACTTCAAAGAAAATGGGATGTTGCCTGGTGGTCTTTGTATTGGTAGTTATGGTGATCCAAGTTGTAAAAATAAAGGTTCACAAGCACAAAATTTTGATTCTGGATCTGGACCGGTATCAGGCAGAGCGGCGGCGGAAGCGGTATTCAGTGATTTCTTGACTACCAAAATTGATGTTTTGAATGATTATGATATTTTGGCTCAGCTCAACAGCTGTGATTCGCATGGATTATACAATTGTCGTGCTGATCAGGGGTTGGTGCAAGCTATTCAGGAAGCCAAACACGGCACGCCAGTGACTATAAAAGAAGCGATGAAAAAAGGTTGGCTACATTCTGGCGCCAAACTCATCCCGCCGAGCCGTGCGGCGGATAATGCTGATCCAAATTGCTACAATGATCCTAGCAGATATTGCTATTCCAATTTAGCTGTTTTGCGTCAGTTGCGTATTTTGCCGCTTGGTTTAGAAATTGCGGCCAAAAATAGCGACCCTGATCATCCCTGGACACTAGAAGAAGTGGTCAATGGTTTTTATGATTGCAGTTACAATAAAGACGGCAGTGTCAATTATGATGGTGAAAATAAACCGTTCTGTCATTTGGTAGACCCCAACTGGGTTATTCAGTTAAGCCAAACTCGCTGTGATGCCAAAGCTTCAGGACCATCTCCGCTTAGCGGCGATGTACCGGATCGTATTAGTGAGTGTGTGGATGTAAAAACTTGTGTTGGTAAAGATAAAGATGGCAATTGTGCCGGATTTGGCTATTGTGTACGAGAAAAAAATATTTGGCGTTTTGATGCGGATAAATGTGAGGCCCAATTTGCCACTTGCCGTTCTTTCACCGATAGTGACAATAAGCAAGTCGCTTATCTTTATCGTACTTTAGATACTGGCGAATGTAATCAAAATACGGCCGGTTGTCAGCCATATAGTTTGGAGCAAGACGATAAAGGCCAATGGAAAGATGTTGTGGCTACTGATTATGGTAATTATTCTACCGGTATTTATCTCAATAAAAACGTTTCGACCGCTTGTAGTGCCAATTCGCAAGGTTGTTCCGCTTTCACTTTGCCCGGAGGCGGCAACACCGTAGCCAGGCTGAAAAAGGCGCCCGATTATCTCAATTGTTATGATACCGATGCCAATGCCGTCAATGGTATTACCTGGCCCAAGACTTTTTCTGATATTTTCAAAATGAAACCAAATGAGCAGTGTAAAAATTTTGCTCAAGTTTGTATTGCTGATGAAGTGGGGTGTGCGCTTTACCAGCCGGCCGACGATTTCAAAGCCGATCAAATACCGGGTAAGTTTACTCCGGCTTTGGTAGAAAATAATGTGGTTACCAAATGGAATGATCAGTGTGATTCACGTTGTGCCGGTTATGCGGCTTATCGTGAAATGCCGACTGATTATTCGGCCGGTAACGCGCTGTCCTATATCGTACCACCGTCTAAATATAACCAAAATCAATCTGGCCAAATTTGTACAGCGGCGGAAGTCGGCTGTAACAGCTTTACGAATTTGAGTACCACCGAAGGCGGTGGTGAAAAGGTAGAATATTTTACCAATCTGCGCTCTTGTATCAAACCGGATACTAATAAACAAAAAAATTATTATACTTATGAAGGTTCAGTGGCCACCGGCGGCTATCAATTGCAGGTTTATACTTTACAAAAAGATGAATTAAACGGCGGGCCAAAATATGATTTTCCGACTGCCGCCGAACAAACCGATGCCGAGACTTTCAAATGTAATGCCGATTTGTACAAAGCCGGTTCAGCTGATGCTGACTGTCGTCAGTTTAATGATGAAAAAGGAACGATTTATTATCGTTTATTATCCCACACTATTGTCGTGTCCGATGACTGCACGCCTTATCGTCTAAATTCAAGTGAATTAGCCGGAGTAGAAAAATGTTTTGGTACCGGTGAATATAAAGATGGCTCTTGTATATATAATGGTTTACCAGGTGGCATCGTGACCAGTGCCGGCAGTAGTAATGCTTGTAGCGCCGCGGCCGTGTCTTGTCGTGAATACAAAGGCAATAGCGGTAATAATATCAAGACAGTCTTCAATGATAATTTTGAAATCCAGACCTCGGTGACAGCGGCTAATGGCTGGGGTGTCACGGCCGGCAGTATCGCCTGGTCGACTGAATCGACCAAAGCCGGCGAGCATTCACTCGGTTATGCCGGTCAAGGTACATTGGCTAAATCTATCAATTTGCAAGCGGATAGTTTGGATTTACAAAGCGATATGAGCTACAGCCTCAGTTTCTGGGCCAAAGGTACCGGCGCCAATATTGATATCTCCGTCACTGATGGTAAAAATAAAACAGTCTCTGCCGGTAAAATTTCCGTGAACAATACTTGGCAATATTTCAAATTCAATTTGATTGAATTACAATCGGTAGGTACCAGTACAATAAATTTCAAATTTAGCGGCGTCAATAATTTATTCTTGGACAATGTCCGGCTTACCAAAGTTACCAATTTTGTTTATTTGGTAAAAGACTCGCTAAAAGTAGATCCGGTATGTGATGATAATCTCAATGATAATTTACCAGGTGCCGCGCTCGGTTGTACCGCCTACAGTGGTCCACAAAATAGTCTGGGCAATACCCTATATTTCCTCACCAATTTTAGTTTTCTCTGTCGTGAAGGGGCAATAGGTTGTACAGCTTTCAAAGATACTTTCAATACTATTTCCGATACCGGCCCGCGTGCCTACAATGTGCGACTTAGCGGCACTACCGGCACCAAAGTTACTGCCCAAGTTGGTTCGGATTCATACACTTGTCAGATAGAGCAGGGCAAGACTAGCTGTTTTGTGAATATCAAAGGTCATACTAAGGCTGAAATCGAAAAGGCCGCCGGCGCCAAAGCCGAGTTTGTCAATTCCACTTATTTTATCCCAGCCGATACCGCTGCTGATAACCCTATTTATTTAGTAGCCAATGAAGCAGCCAGCTGTAGTGAATCGGATCTCGGCTGTACAGCAGCCGGTCTGCAAAAGAGTACACCCAGCGGCAATAAATTTGAGACGGTGAATATCAAACTAGACCCAAATCAATTTGAAACTGGTCCCGATGCCAGCGGCAATCCTCAAAGCGGAATTTTATGTCAGAAAGAAGCGGTGGGTTGTGTGGAATATTCTTCCAGTCAAGGCAGTTCATATTTCAAAGACCCGGCGGTTACCGGTGCTAAAATTTGTACTTACAAGACCGGCGTAGTGATGAATAATACCAAAGTAGATGGTTGGTTTTGGAATGGAGTAGGCACTTGTGCCAACAATGCCAACAAAAATTGTTCGGCTGATGACGACTGTACCGTTGGCGGGGTCACTTCTACTTGTGAAAATATCGATATCACCCCGTGCTATCCCGACTATCTGCAAAATGGCAATAATTATGGCCTGTGGTCGTATGGTGATAAAGACAAATACAAAAATTTTGTAGGCGAATGTCCGGCTACTCAGGATGCCTGTACGCTATTTGTAGATCATGCCGACAATGATCAAGTTTATCCGTTTATAAAAAATAACAAAATTACCGAAGGGGATTGTAGTGGTATGGCCAGTCAAAAAGCCGGCTGCGCCTTGTTTGATCAGATAGACAACCCCAATAAATATTGGAACACAGCCGCTACCTATGCACTAAGCGATACGTACATTCCATCCAAAGGCGCCAATTTATCGGCCGCCACCAAGGTGAAGCCGATTGATAGCCAGGGTAAAAACGACGCCAATATTATTATCAAAGTAAATAGAGATAGAGAGTGTAGTGAGTGGTTGTTGCCAGTTTTATCTAGTTCAGTTTATGATACGCATAATAGCCAGTGGAAGAAAGTGTCTTATCGGGTTGGTTTATGTAGTGCTCTTAGCAATGCGACCAATAACAATCTAAGTAATTGTGGTAATTTTGTCGATGAAAATGATCAAAACAGTATTAATGGCGTGCTTGGTGTGGAAGATTATGTCCAGCGCGACATTGCTTGGAAAGGAAATGATTGGAGCGGTTACTCGGTTTTAGGACAATATATTTCCAGTCAAATTTCTCAAGTAAATATCGGGACAGAATCAAAACCGCAATGGACTTTGGGCAGGAAGATTAATTGTGGTGGGGCCGCCTCTTGTGATCCAAAAAATCCTGATGATACCGCTTGTTTATTGTCGGATAAGATGACAGCTTGTGGGAAAAATAATTCAGGCAGTTGTATTAATGGACAATGTTTACAAAATATTAACGGGCAGCCTTTTGGTAATGTAGATCTAGAAGCGAGAAAACAAATTTGTCGAGCTTACCCCGAAACCAATGCCCCATTCCCTGACTTAGAAGGAGTGAAGATTTCCAGTGAATTTAAAACTGTGAATAAATGCAGTGAGGGTGATAATGGTTCAAATGCGCAGCTGTGTGAGTGTGATTATACTAAAGTTAATTATGGTGTAAATGGCTTTAGTCGTTATTTTAAGTTTTTCAACCAGATGTCGCCGGCAAATTCAGGATTGTGTATTGGTGGCAAAAATGATAATCAATTTTGTGATTCGGCGACTACTTCCACTTGTCCAGATGGTAATTGTCAAAAATTCACCAGCCAATCACAATTGGTAGGCTGGCGAGGGTATTGTCTAGAAGAAGACAAATCTCGCTCTCTATTTGGTTATAAAGATTTACACCCATGTCTCACTTGGTTCCCGGTAGATGCTTTGACCGGAGCTAAAGATATAAATTATCAACACAAAGATGCTGGTTTTGTGCCACCAGTAAATGGCGCTTATTGCTACAAAGGCAATCTGTTTGCCAGGCCGACTGTCTTTCAAGCCTCATGTCCGGCTGGCTATTATCATCCCGCGGGAGAGGCAACCAAATGCATCTCAACCTTTGCCATTCCTTATGATCCAATCAAATTTTTTGGCACTTATTCCAATAAATCGGCCGATTTTGAAATCTCTTGTGAAAAGCCGGTTGTACTAGATGAAATGGTGATTGCGGCGACCGATAATATCTGGAAAGATTCTAAATCTCCACAAAATTTGGCCGGTAATTTCCCGCTCACCCCGACTGTCCCATACGCTATTACCAACAAGGGTATTTATAAAAATACTTTTACGGCTACTGAATTTAAGAATAATGGTTTGGTAGGTTTGCCGGTATGCAAAAAGCCACCGTTTAATTTCAAGAAGGCGATTAGTGATAAAAACGGTAGTTTTAGTTGTGATGAATATGGTGATGGTTATGTGCTGTCTGGCCCGCAAAATGGTGGATCTTATAATGGTTGGGGTTTTAGAAATGCTCTAGATATGGACAATGTGTCAAATTATAAACCATTGTGTACCTCAGATGCTGATTGTGCCACTTCGCAGATGACCACCGAAAACGCTGGTTATAATTCTTATTGCGCATTAGAATGCAGTGACGATAAAGAATGTGGAGTCGGTGGAAAGTGTGTGTCTTTTGGGAATGTAGGTCTTTGCAATCAGCCTGTACCCAATACGCAATATGATTATACAGTGGCGAAAAAGTATGTGATTCAAAGTGGAAAATATGTTGCTGTCGGTCCGCTAATGAGCACTGAGTCTGCGCAGAAAAATGGAATTTACGATCCCTGCAAGGGTGATATTGGCTACACAGGAATTGACGGACAAACTGGTATTTTTTTTGGTTATAATTATAAGCCTGATAGAAATAATGCGGTGTCTGTCTGCCAGACGGCTAATAATGGGTGGGGTTGTATTGGCGAAATAACACCGGACAAAAATTATTCCGATTATTCAGTACCGGTGTTATGTTATGATGTTACCAAAACCCATTTTGAATTCGCTACAGCCACTACTTTTGTTAAAGGCGATAATGGTAGCGGTGTTCAAAATTGCGGTTTAAATGCCAAAGATGTGCCTAAATGTATTAAAAAGTTTCCAGTGGGCACTACCGCTGGCGACTATGGTATCGATCAATATATAGATAAATGTAGCAACCAACCAATTCCTAAATTAGTAGTAATGGACGAATCTATAAATAATAGCATACTCAATTCTGGTGAATCTCTAAAGAAACTTTTGGTGTCGGTGACCGGTACATACAAGTGGCAATTTATTCCAAGCCAGTCTGGCAGTTTGCCAACTAGTGGTTATTTACCAGACAATCCTTGGGATAATACCAATAATTTGTCCGGTGATGTGGGTCAAAGTGCCGCGCCGGTGATTCATCCGGTTGGCGAAAATTGTATATTAGGAGATAAATGTCTGGAAATAAATACTGATGGCATTACTATCAATAACGTCTGGAACCATGATGTTTGGATACAAAATAAATCTGAAACAGTGGAAATGAAATTCTACGCTTGGGCGGATAAAAATCATATGCCTCTGCGACGTTTGTGGTTGGATTGGGGAGATGGTACGGAAAAAGTAGAAATTAGTGAGGCCTATATCCGCAATTACAAAGGGGCAGTAAATTCCACCTGCGACAAAATCAAAGGAAAATGCGTGGGATATGGTGAAAAAAATTGCGTGTCGGATAGCGATTGTCAATTTTTGGATCAATGTCTGCCTTTGGATCAAGCCAAAAGTTTTGGCAGTGTGGTCAACCTCACTTGTGATAATGCTTTCCTAGATTTTACTTATTCCTATAAATGCAGTAAAGATTCGCCACAGTATCAGGCGGTGTGTCCGGTCGCAGAAAAAGATAAAATTAATTTCCCCAATGGTTGCTGTGTCTACAAACCCAAAGTGCAGGTAAAAGACAATTGGGGCTGGTGCAATGGCACTTGTGATGGCCAATACGGCTGTTATGATGGGAAGAAAAATAAAGGGTGTATCGCTGATAAATTTAATAGTGATTTGTCAAATAACCACGCCAACACCTCGTTCAAAGGTAATATTTTAGTGGTACCGATAAAATAATTTATACATAGAAAAACGCCAATAAAAAATCCACTTACTAAAGTGGATTTTTTATTCTCCTCAAAATACTATTTTATCTAAATAATATACTTAGGAGTGTCCGCGCGGCCGAGTAGGTCGGCCGCTGGCAGTGGCGGACACGAGAGGGTGGGGAGCGGTTGGACGCTCGGAGAGGGTAGCGGCATGGAATGGTCCAGCACTGCACTACTGGACCGGCCGCGTCAGGGTGTAGATGTCGGGCGGATTGCCGGGGAAGATGACCTTGATGAAGGTGTCGCTCTTCTCCTTGATGTCCCAGGGGTCGGCGATGAAGAGGGTGTGGTCATCGTTCTTGGTCTTGCCGAACTCGTAGACCGTGATCTGGCACTTGGCGGCGTTGAAGACCACCTCGCTTTTCCAGACGTTGATCCCGTGGAAGGTCCAGACCCCCTCGACCGTCTTGTCCAGGGTGCACTTCTTGGTGGCGGGGGTCGAAACCTCCGCCGAAGCGCTGGTGTCACTGCCGGACACCGTATCGGCCGTGGAAACCACGCTGGAGCTGCTGCCCGGACTGGAACCTCCAGTATCGGACGCGCAGGCGTTGAACATGGCGATCAAGATCGCCAGGACGACGTACCGCATAGCGGTCCTCGAAGGCTCACAGCGAGCCTGACCACTATCTGTACGCTACTTGCGCCTAGATTGTGGTGGTATGTCTGCCGGCTTTTTAGCCAGCAAATATTCCACCACAATCTTTCCCTATTTTCCCATCTCTCGTATATATTGGCTCAATTTATCTACGTATAGACAAATAAAGCACTTGTGAAAGAACAACGTATTATCTTAGCACAAATAGTGACTTTTGTCAACCATCTAGTGCTAATTTGGGCATCCTATATACCCATACTATTTAACTATGTCATAATTTTATTTTTTTTACAATAGAATTGTGGATAACTTTTTGTTTTGTCAATAGGCTTATTACTTTGTTTGACCGCCGCATTACTTTGTAGTATTATTATTTATACACAATAAATTAATTTACATGTATCAAACTATATGCCTAAAAGTAAAAGGTGGGGAGGTAAAATAGATGATATTGTCGAGAGTCTTGAGTTTATCAAGGACTATTTGGCAAATCGTGTGCCGACCATAGATATGGTGGCGACAAAAGCAGACGTGATCGCTGTAAAAGCAGACGTGATCGCTGTTCGGGAGGATATCAAAAAATTAGATGTCCGCCTTACTAGAGTAGAAGCTAGCGCAGTCACTAAAGATTATTTAGACATCAAACTAGCTGACCTGCGTGGTGACCTAGTTGTGTTAACCAGGAAAGAAGATAACAAAGTAAAAAGTCTAATTGATATTTTAAAAAAGAAAAAAGTAATAACTAATAGTGAGGCACGACAAGTTTTGAAAATGGAACCATTTGCCCAAATTTAAATTTTTAAATAATAAAAAATCCACTTTAATCGGTGGATTTTTTTCTTCCTCAAAATACTACTAAATAATATTGTGAGGAGGTGGCCCGCGCCGCCGTAGAAACGGCGGTTGTGCGAGGCGGGCTCCCCCAAGCTAGAGTGGTACTCGGCAAGTCGCACTACTTGCCGGGCAGGTACACGATGGTACACGAGAAGGTACCGTAGAAGTTGCTGTGCACGACGATCTTCTTGTCTTCCCACCATTCCAGCTCGTCGCTGGGGTGGTACCAGTAGTTGGCGCACCTGGATTGGCACTGCTTGTCGAGTGTCATGTCGGTCTCGACCGTGCACGGGCCGTGGCCGGCATCGCAGATCATCTGCGCACCGTTGAGCTTCTGTAGATCGGCGCAGGTGAGCTGGTTGGGGTTGGTGTCGGACGTCTGGTTGGTATCGGGTTCATGGGAGACAGGCTCGCTAGTGCAAGCCGACAAGGCCAGCAGGACGATGAGGAGATAGCGAAGCATGGCAGACTCCTGGCTTGGGGTTGGAGGTGAGGTTGGCCAGTCTGGCCGAGTCACACGATACAAAAGAGCAGTGGATTACCTTACCAAACTGTATCTTTTTTGTCAATAATTTTTCAGGATTTTTTATTTTTTATTTTAATGTGGATAAGTGTGAGTCAACGGTTTTTTTAGGTTTGTTTGGTTTTTTTAGATGTGGTATAATAACTGCATAATTTTCAATAAACATGTTCTCAATTTTAAAACAGAGAACTTTTGCCTTATTTCATTTTTTCCAAACGCACAAAAAGCATTTGGTATCTTTTGTTATTCTTGCCGTAATATTTTTGGGTGTGTCAATTTCAGTTGGTACTCAATTGGCTTTGGCGGTAGATCCGCCCGCTGGTGGTAGTGCCCCGGCCGCTGGAGCGGTGAAAGAAGCGCCCTCAGCCGCCAGCGGAGTAGATATGAGCGGTTTTACCGGCGCGATAGTGAGCGCGATAGTGAATATGCTCATGGCCGGCGCCGCTATCATGCTCAAATTTGCTTTGTTTGCTCTGTCTTTTATTATTCAAATCGCTGGCTATAATGGTTATTTAGATTCCACCGCCGTCAATATTGGTTGGGTGATGGTGCGCGATATCACCAATATGTTTTTTGTGATTGTCTTGTTGTTGGTGGCGTTTGGTACGATTTTGGGTTTGGAGCAGTATGAATGGAAAAAAATGTTGGTAAAATTTTTCTTTGCGGCTGTACTGGTAAATTTTAGTCGCACTATCTGTGGAGTGATTATTGATTTAGGTCAAGTGGTGATGATTACCTTTGTCAACGGTATTGCGGCCACGGCCGGAGGGAATTTGATCAATGCGTTTGGTTTGACTGATATTTTTTCTTTATCCAATACAGCCAGTCCTGATCAGATAACGAACAAGACCGAATTATTTGGCGCGGCGGTCGGGGCGATAGTATTTGCGGCGCTCACCTTGGGTATCATGTTGGTGTTTGTGTTCATGTTGGTGTCGCGCCTGATAGTACTTTGGATTCTCATCGTGTTGTCACCATTTGCTTTTGTGCTTAGTGTCATTCCGCAAACACAAAAATTTGCTTCGCAGTGGTGGAGTGAATTTGGCAATCATGTAGTGGTTGGACCGGCGGTGGTATTTTTCCTATGGTTGTCATTTGCGGTAGTAGGCAATGGTCAGATCAACAACGAGATTGCCAACAATAGTCAAATCCCTGAAGTGAATAAAACCACCAAGGATCAGTCGGCCGGCATTGGTCAGGCAATGAATTGGAATAGCATGTCCAATTTTGCTATTGCCATTGGTATTTTGTTGGTTGGGGCCAAGACTGCACAGTCGCTGGGTACAGTAGGTGGTAGTGCGATGAGTAAAGCGACTGATTTTGGCAAGAAAGTGGCGATGGTGGCTTCGGGTGCGACTGCCGCCATGTGGGCTGGGCGCAAGGCCAAAGAAGGCGCCGTGGGTGCGGCCAAATTGGCTGGTAAGGGATTGTATACTGCCACTTTGGATAATACTGTAAAACAAGTCAAAATGTGGGGCGAGCGTCAGTTGGAAGGTTATCGCAGTTGGCGCGCCGGCGGTCCTAAACCAAAAGTGGATGAAGAAGGCAAGGTGATAAGAGACGCACAAGGAAATATTGTCTTTGAAAAAGAAGAACAGAGAGGTTTGATCGGTCGCTATATTGCCGGTCGACAGGCAGCCTTATTAAAAAGCGAAAAATTATTGGAAAAAGTAAAAAATCAACGCACAGTACGTGAAGATTTAGTGAAATCTCGGGCTGGCGCTATCCCTACTTATCTATTTCAAAAAATGGAAGGTACACAAATTCGTGATTTGGATAGAATGGAGCAAGGTCAACTTGAAGCCGAAAAAGAAAGATCGGCCGCTAAGACTGCACAATTCAAAGCTGAAGGCCGTGCTCTCATTTTGAGCAATGATCGTTTCAAAGCTGGCAAATGGGAGACCAAAGAAGAAATGGGTGATAAATATAAAGGCACGGTGGCTGAACAAATCGCTGAACACAAGGAAAAAGCATCTACTTTGGACGCACAAATCAAGAGTTTGTTTGCTGTGGCCAAAACTTCTAGCGGTAAAGTGAAATCAGCCATGAATGCCAAAATCAAAGCTGAATTAAAAGCGGAAGTAGATACCAAGCAGGCGGATTTGACGCAAGGTGGAATGAAATTACATTTCTTTGAAGCTGGAGCTGGTGGTTTGTTGGCGCGCAGAGCCATGATTGAAGCGGAATCAAAAGAAGAACATGCTCTGGTAGAGGCGGTAGAAAAAGGAGCCACGGCCGCTTTTGCCAAAAAACCCGCCGCTCAGCGTATGCTTGATAGACAAAAAGAGGCTGAATTGCGATCCAAAGTTTTTGCTGGTGATATCGCTGAAGCCGAATCTGACGCAGATTTGAGAGTGAGAAGTTCGGCGACAGGCAAGGGTTTGGTGAATTTATTAAATATTAGTGATCAGGCCAAGAATGCGGCGGAAAGTTTTATTAAGCGTCTCAAAGATGAAGATTTGAAACAACAGTTTGAAGCCGCTGGTATCGCTTTGGCTGAGGCGGCCAAAAAAGGTCCGGAAGCTTTGGCTAAATTAGCCGAAGATAATTTGTATATTCGCGCTATGCAACAAGCCAAGAAAAGTGGACATGAAAATGAAGTGCTTGGCATTGTCCAAAAAGAATCAGAATCTTTGGCCGAATCCGAATATGTCGATAAAGGTTTAAGAGGTTTTGGGACACCGTCGTCAGCGCTAGTAGCGGTTGCTAAAAAATCGGGTGATGATTTGAATTCTTTAAATAACGCCGCTTTGGGTAAAGCTTTGACCGATAACTTATTCTTTTTAGCCGGTGACGATGAAACCACTGCCAAAGGTAATGCCAATATTAGTAAACGCGCCGCTGTGTTTGGTACCATTAGTAAAGTAAATACTGAATGTTATATTGATGACACAATGGGTGTAATGGCCGCTGAATTGAGTCGGTTGTTTAGCGATAAAGAACTAGCCAAGATGTCTCCGGAAGAAAAGACAAAATTGCAAAAAATGAAAACCACTTTTGTGGATCAGCTTGGTTTGCTCAGTGAAGAAACCGGTGCTGATGGACAAAAATATATTAAAGGTACTTCTAATGCCAGAACCAGCGCGATCATGCAAAATTATGCGATTACCGGCGGCAATGTGGATTTGATGAATAAACATGCTCAAATTGAAGCGGCGATGGCGGCGGATACAAGTTTGAGTTATGGTGATGCGATGGAAAAAGCTTTGGGAGCCGATGGGGCCAAAGCTTTTGGTGAGGAAATGCGCAAATATGATACCTTCCTAAGAGAGGCGACGACTTCTTTCAAAAATAATGCTTTAGCCGGCGGTCATTTACAACTTGGCGGTCACCAAATGTTTGATGAGAAACTTGGTTTTCATCGTATGTCTACCGCCGCCGAAGCCGCGGCGATTATGGAGGCGGAAGTACGCAAACGCGGCAGTAAAGCCGGTTATCAGTTCCATAGTTTGGGTGATTTAGATACTGGTCGTAATGTTATGGAGCGAGTGGATGCGCGCGCTTTTGGTAATACTGTGGGTAAAGTTACTTAACATTTGGAAGCCAAAAATATTCAAGATAGAACTATCGACGCCATGATGGGTTATGTACCCAGTGAAAATAAACAAATGGACGGAGAACATGGCATACTAGGCGGTTCGGAAGATAAAATTAAAGCCAGATTTGGCAGTGTGGAAAATTTCCTCAAACAAGTGGTCGTGCCTCAGTTGGCTGCCGGTCCTCAGGCCTTTGCTTTAATGGCACAGAGGAAATTTGGTAACGTTGACAAAGTGGCCGCGGAAAATGGGGCTTTGAAATTGCAAATTGGTGATAAAATTATTGCCAACTCATTGAGTGATTTGATTGGGCAAGTACAAAGTTTGCTTGGCAATCAAGTAGGTGATATGGCCCAGGCGCTGGAGGCTTCCAAAAAACAGGCCGAAGCTCTGCAACAAAATATTAGAGAAGCGGTCAAAAAGGCTAAAAGGGAAGGTGAAGAAGAGGCGGGAGGTTAGTTAAATAAAATTATTTATGTTTAATAAGTTGAACAAAATTTATACTTACTTTTATCAGAACACTGCCGAAATAGAAAAAAGATTGACCGATTTGTCTGTCTTTGATTTTTCTACTTTGTTGTCGGCTGATGAAAGTTTGGTATTGACCAACAGACTGAAATTGGTGTCTGATAATTTTGCCAAAAAAGATCTCAATGAACTTCTGTGGTTAGACAAACAAATGTTCAATTTTATCGATTCCGATTTGATCTGGCAGTTTTTATCGTCTCCGGATAAAGACAAAATGAGTTTGTTGGCCGATAATCTTAAATTGGTGAATGCCGCTATTGGTGAGGAAGATAATCTTGTCCGGTACAATAGCGCCGAGATATCGGCTTGTCTGAATTTATCCAAAAAAGATTTTGATTATTTCTCTTTGATTTTTTCTTTACGGCAAGAATTACTGGATCAATATAATCGCGATCTGGTCAAAGCGATATTTAGTTATTTGCAAAAAATATCAATCTACAAAGATTGGGAAATAAAAGAGCTGGTCGTATTGATCTATCTGCTCAATATTGTTTGGAAAAATTTTGATTTTATTTTACCGGAAGAACAATCTTATCTATTGAGTTTATTTTTCTATATTTCTGTTTTTAGCGGCATACCGGTAACCGATATTTTAAAAAATAGTGTTTACCAAACCAATAATCCGGTCGCTTTTGTAGTAAAAAATAATTTTTTAGCGCAGGCCTTGGATAAAAATATTGAGATAATTCCCGCCGATGAAAAGCTGGAGCAAATGGTGGATTTGGCCGAGATCTTGAAATTTTTTTCCACTACCGATCAAGAAGCAAATATTTTTGTAAAAAATAATTATAAGACTAGCCAAAAAGTTTTAATTGATTCTCTCACCGAAGTGCTGTCAGTTTATCGCGGCCTTCACGCTTCAAATTTAATTGAAAAAAATTATGCCGGAGAGGATAGTGAAGTCGATAGTTATGAACAGGAAGTTAGTAATTTATTAAACTGGTTTATCGTCAAAGCTGATTGGAATAAATTACTGGACTATTACAAAAATAAAAAGGTGCGCGTGCCATTTGTTGTCTTTATTGAAAATTTGCCGCGCTTCATTGATTTGGAAAAAACCGCGGCAGCGGAAAAAATTTCCGAATTTACCGATCTATTAAAGTCCAATAATATTATTCCATCAGATCAAGAAATAATTGAATTTCATGAGTCCGATGGGCAATTTCATTGGGCTACATGGATTAAATAAATAATATGCCAGAACAAGAACCAATTTCCCACAATTTATTTTTCTTTCGTCTAGAAAAATGGCCGGAGTTGAAAGCCAGTCTGGATCTTTTGGCACAAAAAAAAGAAGAGTTGTTGCCGGGCGGGGACAAAGTGGTTGCAAAAATTTTTGACTATCTGGATGAAATATTTTTGGGTTGTAAAATTTATAAAGACAAAAATGTTTTTGAAGTCATAGATATTTCTACTATTTCGTTTTTATCGCCAGTGATGATTAAGGAATTTATCAAAGATCCGACTGTGCAGGTATTGCGCGATCGTTTATCGGTACAGGCGTCTTTGGTGAGTGCGGCTACCTTAAATTTACCAGAGCCGTTGGAACTCTATAACTATGATGAAATGGCCGGCATTTTAATTGACGGCAATAAAAAATTATACAGCGATTTGAATTTCTTATTTACCTTGCGAGCCTTGCTGGAAGCGGACGAACCAGATGATCGGGTAGGGGCAGTATTTACTACTTTGAGTCCGATTGATCCTGATCAGAAAGAATTTCCTCTCTACTATTGGAACGAAGCGCTTATTTTTTCTTTGATTATGCAATTGGTTTGGAAAAATTTCTTTTTGTTGCCCGACAACCAGCAGGAATTTTTATTGAAAAATTATCTTTTTTCCGCCTTGGTTGCCGGTGTGCCGATAGAATATTGGCTTCGTCAGATTTTATCTTCGGAAGTTGAAGGTTTTGATAATGATAAGGCTAGTCGAGCGTTTGCCAAAGCAATCGAAGGTAATTTGGAAAGAGTGCCAATCAATACAGTAACCTTTGAATCTCGTAAATTGACCGATATTTTGTCGGATTATATCGGAAAAATTTATAGCGGTGATATCAAAACATTAGTTCAAGAAAAATTTATCCAAGATATTTATAAAGGACAGTTGGAGGAGAAAAGATTTAGCGATTGGCTGCGCAATTTGCTCCAATTGTATTATAATTTAAGAACGGGAGAATATTTACCAAAATAAATTATGGTCGATAACAGCACACAACCTACTATTTTGGTAAAAAGAGCCGACGGTACGACCGAACGGATTACTTTGGCTGAATTAAAAAATCGTCAGACCAAAATGGCCGCAGTTGTTGCCTCGTCGAATGTTCCTTCGACTTTGCCTAATGTCCAAATAGTCAATCCACCGGCAGTTTTGCCAATCAAAACTGCGGCTCTACCGATGAAAAAAAATTCACCTTCAATCCCGACTGCTGCCAATCTCAAACCGGCAGATGTAAAACCGCTTTTGGAGGAGCAGGTGCCAGATAGTCCACATGCCAGTACCACCACCGTTTCCGCTCGAGTGGATCAAGTTTCCAAAATTATTGCGTCATTATCTTTCACTGTACCGGCTCAATATGCAAATCGTTTGCGCAGTTCTATCCAATTGCGTCTGAAAGATATTCGTAGTGAAGTGGATACTTTGGATCTATGTTTGCGCTCTATCAAAGATGGCGGTCTGGGTCTGACTGAAACGCAGGCCCAAGAAATAGTAACTAAGTCCAAACCAATCGCTTTAAAAATTGATAAAAAACTTACACCTGCTAGTGATATTGAAATGGCCGCACCAATAGCTATTCCCAAAAGAATGGAAAAAGAAGCGGTGATAGAAAAAATTATCGGACAAGCCGCTCCGGTTGCGGAAATTTCTGATTTGATTCCCAAGAAAAATGTTACCTCAAATTCCACTGCCCCGTTACGTCCAATAGTCGCGCAAACTTCTTCCAAACCGCTGATGCATGATGTCAAAACCAAACCGGTTTCATTGTCGCCGTTGGATGAAATTCAATATTTTTCACTCGTCGATCTTCGTCGCCTTTCCTCCAAACCGGTCGAAGCAGTGGCGCGTCTGAAGCAAAAGTTTATCAATCTCAGAGATGAATCATTTGTATTGTTTATGGATTCTTGGAATGCCTGGCGCAATAGTCCGCTATATCAAAATTATATTCAAGCTACGGATGAAGCATTGACGCGTAAAGTAAGTCTGCAAACCGTGCTGGGATCAAAAGAAAAAATTTCTTTATTGGAAATGGAAGAATTAATTAAAATGGAAAAAGAATTAGAAATTTAAAATATGGACCAGTTTGTTGTACCACAATTTATTGATGTGGAGGATAAAATTTTTGGACCGGTGACGACCCGCCAATTTATTATTTTATTGGTAGCTGGGCTATTTTTATTCGTGACTTATAAATTAGCCGATTTGTCTTTGTTTATATTTTTTCTCGCGACGATTGGCGGTTCGGCTTTAATTTTGGCTTTTGTGAAAATTAACGGTCAATCCTTTCATTATTTTCTACTCAATCTATTTCAAACTTTACGCCGGCCCAGTCGTCGGGTGTGGTATAAAATGAACACCAAAGAGGAATTGCAAGAATTACGCAAAGGAGAAAAAATGGTGGAAATGGAAAAAGCTGCTGAAATACCGCGTTTATCCTACAATCGTATCCGTGATTTATCTTTAGCGGTGAATACTGGTGGTTATTATAAGCCAGAAGAATAAATTTAACCTTATGAAAAATAAACAAGCCGCCGCCAAAAAAGCAGCCTTTGCCGCTTCCCAGAGATTTTTGGGTGTATCTGAAATTAAACAGGACACATTAATTATGAAAGATGGCACCCTCAGAGCTGTTTTGATGGTATCTAGTATTAATTTTGCTTTAAAAAATGAAGATGAACAAAATGCCACTATTTCCGCTTATGTTAGTTTTTTAAATGCGCTTGATCATCCTTTGCAAGTGGTGATTCAATCCCGCGAGTTGTATATCCAGCCTTATTTACAAGATTTACAAAAACGCGAACGCGAACAAACCAATGAATTATTGCGCGCGCAAATCGCCGATTATCGGTCGTTTGTGACTGAGCTGGTGGAAATGGGGGAAATAATGAGTAAAAATTTTTATGTGGTGGTGCCTTATGATCCGTTATCCAACAAACAAAAAAGTTTTTGGTCGCGATTGAGTGAAGTGCTAAATCCGGTCGTGACGGTCAAATTAAAAGCGGAACGGTTTGCTAAGCGTAAATATGATCTGGATCAGCGTTTGCGCCAAGTAGAATCTGGTCTGCGTAGTATTGGTCTGGAAGTAGTGCGTCTGGATACCCAATCGCTAGTAGAGTTGCTTTATTATACTTACAATCCTGATATC
>Ga0233424_10000885_pt1 | contig 31560 bp, 22 predicted proteins | sample Watercolumn_Towu_FD_181011 | JGI IMG/M metagenome (GOLD analysis project Ga0233424, IMG submission 181011) | Freshwater microbial communities from Lake Towuti, South Sulawesi, Indonesia - Watercolumn_Towuti2014_125_MG | ecosystem: Environmental > Aquatic > Freshwater > Lake | place: Indonesia... | reverse complement strand
TTTTCAATCTGCCGTATCGCGGGACCGATTACAAATCGGCGATACGGCCCAGCGCGGCGAAGCCGCAACCAAAGGAGCGCGGACAGCCATGTCCGCGAGTCGTCCGCAGATGCCAGCAGCGCGCGGACAAGGCTGTCCGCGCTCCGAGAATCGTCGCGGCTGGCAACGATTCTGAGCGATACTGATAGAGTGCAACTCTGCGCTATGAGGGAAGAAGCCACCGCACTGCTTTGGAGGACTTTTCGAAGTGCTCAGTTGAATTTGCTCGATTATGATGCGCCGCATGACCACACCAAGCGCCTCTTCTCGAAACCTCGTCGTTCATCGATTGCTTCTGACTTTTCTTATCCTGGCTGGCGTGCCGGTTTTGCGGGCCGCGGAGGCGGCCTCGGATCAGCGGCAGGTTCATCGAGCCGTCGAAGCCGGTTTGCGAACGCTGGAGAAAAGCGCCGCGATTTACTCGGAGAAGCGCGCGTGCTTTTCATGCCACCACCAAACCCTCCCGATGCAAGCGATGGTGATTTCGCGCCAGCACGGCTTCAAAATCGACGAAACGCTTTTCCGCGCCCAGGCCCGGTTCACTCACGAATCATTCCGCACCCGCGCCGACGATCTGCGGGACGGCACCGGCATCGGCGGCAAATCGATGACCGTCGGCTACGGTCTCTGGACATTGCACCTGGCGAATTGGGACCGCGACACCACGACCTCGGCCATGATCACTTACCTCCTCAAGACGCAAGCGGAGGATGGCCGGTTCTGGAGCAACACCGTCCGTCCGCCACTGGAGGACTCCGCGTTCACGGCGACCACCATTGTGGCCTATTATATGGAGAAGTTCGTTCCAACCAGCGACGCATCCGAAGTCGAACATGCCGTGGCCAGGGCCAAACGCTGGCTTCTCCAAAACCAGCCCAAGACTCAGGAAGATCGCAATTCGCGGTTCTGGGGGCTGCAGTTGCTGGGCGCGGATCGCGAGCAGGTTGAATCGGCGCGCGCCGCGGTCCTCGACGGCCAGCGTCCCGACGGTGGCTGGGCGCAAATGGCCGAGATGAAGAGCGACGCTTATGCCACGGGACAAACGTTGTTCGTGCTGCGCGAAACCGGGCTGCCGGTGGATCACTCCACGTATCAGCGCGGCGTTCGGTTCCTGCTCGACACCCAATTGGAGGATGGCACGTGGCACGTGAAAACACGTTCCAAGCCAGTGCAAACTTTTTTCGATGCCGGGTTCCCGCACGACAAGGACCAGTTCATCTCCGTCTGCGCCACGAGCTGGGCCGTCGCCGCGCTCGCAGCGGCGAACGGTCCCTGACGCGGCCAAGCTAACCATTCCGAGGAAGGCAGGGCTGTGCTGCCGCGCAGTCCTGGAGTTTGGACATCTTCCGTAGGCTCGCCCATTTGGAATCTCCCGGGAGGAGGTTTGATAATAGCCCGGCAGTTCACTGACCTGAACTTAATGTCGCGCAGGCTTTCATGCGAGGTCAGTTGGGCAAACGCCGCTTGTGTCCCTGATCGCGGTGCTGAATCGGTCTTCAGGTCGCGCGCCGTCGCGCTTACCCTCGCGTGTTATTCAATTGGCGGCACCAACTGGCCACGCTGTCGGTGGACGCCTCGAAGGGATTGAGCAGATTGAGCGAACTGATGCCTTCCGCGTCGATCACTTCCCAATCGACAAAATATCGGATCGAATGATTGCGGAGTTGCTGCATGATGTGAGAACGAATCTGGGCGCGCGTGTTCGATGGCGCGCGCCGCGTCGCTTCCGAGATGTCGGCGTTGGTGATCTCCCACGGCGGCGGTGTTTGCGCCAGGGCCAGCCCCAGATTGCGCGCGGGATCCACGTGATGGAATTCCAGGTCTTGCGCGCGCAGCCAGGGATCGACCCACGCGATTTTTTCCCGCTCAACGAATTGTTGGAACAACCAGCGCTTGGTGACCCAGTCCACTTTTCCGACGAGCGCTTCGGGTTGCTTGCCCAACGCGGTCAGCGTCTCCTGCCAGACGTCCAGCACCACGTTGGTTTCCTCGTCGCGCCCGTTGAATTCGCTCCGGGCGGCCTCGTAAAACTGAAACAGCAACTCCACGGCATTCTCGGTGCGGCCATCCGAAAGCGTCACGATCCAGGGCCCGTCCGGTTGGTGGGAGATTCCGCGAAAGCTCAGCACGGCGTCGGCCAGAACCATTTTGGGCATGCGGTCCAATTCCAGCAGATCCAGCACGAGAGAGGTCGTGCCAACTTTCAGCATGAGCGTCGTCGGCAGCACGCTCGTGTCGCCGTGCAGCAGGTGCAGCCGGCGATACTTGCGCGCGTCGGCCAGCGGTTCGTCGCGCGTGTTGATGATGGCGCGGTTGAATTGGACCCATTCGAAGAGGTCGTTGTTGATGTAGTCCGCGCGCTGGCTGACCTGAAAATAACTGTCCGCGCCAGGCCGAATCAGGTCCCCGCGCAGTTCAGCGCCCGGAGTGGAGCCGACGCGGCCCGCGCCGCCGTAAAGCTGCCGGAGGGTGAGAAAGGCGAGCAACGACAAAACGTTAGCCTCGGTCAATAGGGCTGAACGGCGCACGAGATAATTCTCGTGGCACCCGAACGTCGCGCCCGAGTAGTGGTCGATGTTGTTGCGGATGAAACTGACGTGATCGTAGAGCCGCAAATCCTTCAGCGCTTGAACGAGAATGGCGTCGCCAGCGCGGTCGTAGCGCAACAGATCGATCAGAGACAGACACTCCGGCGTGCAGTATTCCAGGTGGCCCATATCGACGTAGGCCCGGCCACCATTGAAAAGAAACCCGCCGTTGCCGGCTGGCTCGTCCCAGTCGCGCTGGTGCATGTCCGGAAGCCCGAAACGGGCGCGGTCGAAGATCCAATTCCGGACCCGTCCCACCGCGCTGGGTGGGCCGGACGGATCGTTGGTCAAACAGCCGTACTCGGTCTCGAGGCCGACGACGCGATTCATAGTCCGATCTGCTCCAAAGTCAGCGTTTCAAAGCGTGCCAGCCGCAGGCTTGTCCGCGCCAGCCAGCCGATCTCCACGACTTTTCCATTCGCGGCGGCGCGCCAGCCGGCGCGGCGTTCCTCCTCGGACGGAGGATTCTCCGTGAAAGATTTATACTCTATCAAACACCACCAGGCCTGAAGGAGCAAGTCCACCAGATCGCGTCTTTCCGTCTTTTCCGCGGCGTTTCGGCTCAACCATTCCTGGGCCGCTTTCTCCAGATCGGGCATTCCGGCCGCCAAAACGATCCCTTTCGTTTCGTACCGAAATGCGCCGTCGAAATGCAGGCGAAAAAGCAAGTCGTGGCCCGGTTCAGCCGCGACTTCCGCGAGCAGCAGTTCCACCAAATAGGGGGCGCTGTAGATTTGCTCGAAGTGCGTCTTCAACTGCGGGCTCAGCCCAAAACTGACCAGCCGGCGCAGACTGACATCCTCCGGCGCGCGCGTGAATGCTTCGAGATGCGCGGCGTCGATCGCGGCCTGGCGAATCTTCTCCATGTCCGCCGGATGTCCCAGGCCTGCCAGCGCGTGGCGGTCAAAGAGTTCAAAGACCTTCGAATTGCCTGTGCCAACGCCGAGCAAAAGAATGCCGTCCGGCAAACTCGCCGCGAACACCGGAGACCCGCCCTTGATCTGCTCGCGAACGTATTCGCGGCGGTTTTCAATGGCCTCCAGCCAACGATAGGGCTCTTCGGTCATGTGCGCAAAAACTCGGCCTGTTGCTCCGCTTCGATGGTCTCCACGCCTCCGGCTCGGAGCACTTTGATGGTGGCGAACGTCCGCGTCTCCGGGTTCACTCCCCCCGTGGCGGAATCGAATTCCGACGCGACCATCAGCAGGCGCAGGGCGAATTGCACGGCGTGGGGAAGCTGCATCTCCGAGGGTTTCGGGCCGCCGTGCCGCTCCTGAAAGCTGAGGATGCTTCGGATGGTGCCGGAGCCGGAACCCGACGCCGCGTAGCCGACCGCGTGGAACTGCGCGCCGAGCGGATCATAAAAATAAATCTTGGCGCGCGCCGGAGTGGTCGCTGGGTTCAGACCGGCAAAGAGAGGCATGACAACGCCCACGCCCTGCATCGTCAGCGGCAGGTTCTCGCGGAGCAACCGCGCCAGCGCTCTCACTTTGGCGGGCAGGCTGAGCGGTTGCAGTTGGCTGCGGCGGTAGTATTCGAAGGAGGTTTGCAGAACCCGCGCCATCTCGAAGGCCGTGGCTGGCACGCCCGCGATGGCAAGGAGTGAGGTGGCGTCGATCTCGATGACTTTGTCCACGCGATCCGTCACGATCAAGTTCCCGGCCGTGGCGCGCCGGTCCCCGGCCATCAAAATGCCGTCGGCAAAATGAAACGCGAAGACGGTCGTCGCCTGAGTTTGGACGGGAGCAGCGAGAGAAACATCGCCACGCAGCGGAGGCACCTGACGGGCCGCGAGCAAGGAGAGAAAATCGCCGGCAATCGGCGCGGGATCGCTCATTGGCCAGTGCGCTGTCGGTAGCGCTTGGCCTGATCGGGATCCACCTTGCGCATCCGCTTCAGAAGTTCCTCGACGTTGGGCTTATCCACCTTGGGTGCGCTGGGGCCGTCGCCGCCTCCACTCGGTCCAGGGGCGACGGGACGAGTTCTCTGAGCTTGGTCTGGCATAAAATGTAACGATTAACTTGCCACGTTCCCGATGATTCGCAAATCATCCGGAGAATGGGCGGCGTCGATCACGCGAGCATATTCCGCGACGTCGCCCGATGCGAACAAATCCATCAGCGAGATTCTAATGGGGCCGTGCGTTCCTTGCAACGTAATGTGATCCCATTGCGCTGAAATCACAGCCGAAGCGAATTTCTGGATGCACCGGCCCCGCACGTAAGCGCGCGTCGAAGGCGGATGCTTAACCGCAGCCCTCACCGTGCTCTCTTCCGGAACGCCCCGGAAGCTGTGCGCGTGTTCCAGGCCGTAATACAAACCCTCCGAACGATCCAGCCGATGATACTCCAGATCGAGACTTTGCAACCACGGGTCGTCGTCCGAAACTTTCTGAGCCGCCTGGAACTCGCGAACCAGAGCCAGTTTTGCAACCCAGTCCAACCGGTCGCGGCACTTCATAAAGTCCGTTTCCAGGTCGTCCAGAACCAGCTCCCAATCCGTGACGAGTTGCCGTTTCTCCGGGAGAGTGAGATCGCACACTTCTTTCGCGGCGTTGAGGTATTCGCGCTGAATCGAGACGGCCGTTGTTTTCGATCCGCCGTCGAGCCATGTTTCCCAACGAAATGTCGGATCACGGGAGAGGGCCGTCAGCGCGGAGAGCGGATCCGCCAGCTTGGGGTAGATGCGCTTCGGATCCAGCACCAGCGCTTCCAGAGCCAGCGCGGTGGTTCCCACCTTCAAACGCGTCGCGAACGGCGACATGTTGGCGTCGCCCAGGATGACGTGAAACCGGCGGAAGTTTTTTGGATTCGCGTGCGGTTCGTCGCGCGTGTTGATGAGCGGGCGCCGCTGCATGGTATCGACGCTCTGGAGTTCGCTGAAGAAATCGCTGCGCTGCGAAACTTGAAATCCCGGCGACAAGAACTTGTCCTCCGCTTCGACCGCGAACTTTCCCGTTCCGGAAAAAACCTGGCGCGTGACAAGAAATGCCTGCATCCCTTGCGCCAGGATTTCCCAGGGCAACGCCCGGGGCAAAAGATAGTTCTCGTGGCAGCCGTAGCTGTGCCCAAAAAAATCGGTGTTGTTCTTGTAGAGTCGAACGACCCGCTGCCGTTTCTCCGAAAGATGCTGCGCGCAGGCCATCAAAATTCGTTCGCCTGCGCGGTCGTGCGCGACTAATTCAGCCAGCGTCCGGCATTCGGGCGTGCAATACTCCGGATGAGCGTGATCGTTGTAAAATCTCGCGCCGTTCCCTAGCACGAGATCGCTTTTGATTTCGACGAAGCTCAATTCGCGCTCGGCATCCTGCGCAAAGTATTTGGCTTCGTCCGTGTCCTGGCGCAGTTCGCGGACGCGGAAGCCCCGCATATCCACGTGCGGATCTTCGCTCGCATAATCCCAGCACATCCAGACCCCAGGCTCCGTGGCGCTGCGAACCAACGCGATGGACTCTGCCACCACGTCCACTTCCCCATCGTGATCGGAGGTGATGCCGAATTCCGTCTCCAAACCGAATTGGATGATGGGCGAGTTCATGCCGGGGGGCCGGGACGGAGAGAACGGATGCAGGCACTCCAGAGGATCGTCGCGGGCGATTTCGGATTCACGGAGCGACTCGTCTAGACGATGCCGCTGCCCAGCGGCTCGCTCTTGCGCGGCCGCACCGTGCCCAGGCGAACGACATTGTCCGGGTCGAAATCCGTCAACTTCAGCCAGTCCTCCGTCAGGTCGGTCGCCGGGAACAGATCATTCTCCGCGTACTCTTTTTCCAGCGCCTGAAGCAGATCCTCCCGCGTCAAAGAGGTCGGCATCTTGGTCTCAATGGACCGTTTGATGGCGAGACTTTTGGCGCGCTCCACCACCGCGGCAATAATGGCGCCGCTGGCCAGATCGCTGCGATAAAGCATGTCTTTCTTCCCGCTGCGATAGACCACTTCCAAGAATTGGTTTTGAGGCGTGCGATTGAACTGGGCTTGCGTAACGGCCGACGCAAGTTCGGTTTTGGGTTCCGCCAACGGCAGGCTGTCCCGCAGGTAGATTTCGTAGATTCGTTGCGAACCCGCTTGGTCCGGTCGGCGTACTTTGATTTTCCGGTCGATGCGGCCAGGACGCAAAATAGCCGGATCGATGAGATCGGCGCGATTCGACGCGAGGATCACGACGACGTTCTGGAGCGGCTCGATCCCGTCCATTTCTGTGCAAAACATCGGCACGAGCGTGCTTAGGATGCTGTGGTACCGTCCGGCGCGGCGCGTGCCCAGAATCGATTCCGCCTCATCGATGAAGAGGAATGCCAGCGCGCCTTCGTTGGCGCGCTCGCGGCATTGTGAGAAAAGATCGCGCACTTGCCGTTCGGATTCGCCGACCCACATGTTCAGAATCTCGGGCCCTTTGACGTGCAAGAAGAATTCGGGATGATCCACGCCGGTTTGGGCCTTCACTTGTTGGCGGAGATTGTAAGCGGTGGCTTTTCCAAGCAGCGTTTTGCCGCAGCCAGGCGGGCCGTAGAGCAGGAAGCCTTTCGGCACGGAATGCTCAAAGCGCTTGAACAGGTCGCGGTGCAGGAACGGCAGCTCGATCGTGTCACGGATCGCTTGCACGGCTTCTTCCTGTCCGCCAATGGCGCTCCAGGGCAATTCGGCCACGGTCTCGAGTGAGCGCTCGACGCGCTTGCCAACCCCGACTACTTCCAAGGCGACGCGCTGATTGACATCCAGACGCACTTCCAAACCGGGACGCAGTTTTTCCTTGGCCAGCAAAGCCGAACGCTGCAGCACCAGCGGCATCAGGCCGCTTTCCTGGCCGATGCGCAACCGGCCATCCGAGAGCAACTCGTCCACGCGGACGATGGGCCCGTTGCGGTCGAACCCCAGTCCCTGGACCACAGCAAACGCTTCGTTGCAGAGCACGCGCTGGCCGAGCTGCAAACTGGAAAGAGGGATTTGCGGATCAATGCGGCAGACATAATCGGTGCCGCCGATGCAAACGTGTGCCTTGTCCGGTTCCACCGGCATGAGAAACGTTCCAACCCGATAGGCCGGGGACCGCAATTTCTCCACGATCGCGTCCAGCTTTTGAATCGCTTCCTGGGCTTGATAATTCGTTTCCTCAATCGAGCAGATGCGCTCCCGCAGGTACACGATGTCAAGAATGGACGGATGCCGCGGCGGGAGTTTGCTGATGATGAGATCGACGATTTGAAGCGTGGAGAGCTTCTCCATCTCCTCGTGAGAGAGCAAATCGCTCAGGGGCCCTTGGCCTTCGGTCGCGCCAGCCGGAAGTTTGTTCAGCGCGGGCGGTGGGACTGACTTCTTTTTGGGCTCAGCCATGCCAGGAAATTAATCTGCTATTGAACTTTTGCAAATAGTCGCTGCGGCAAATCGCACTAATCTTTGCGCGGCGGCCGCGACGGGCGATTGCGCAGGATGCGTTGCGCGGCCTGGCGCACCGACGCCGCGAGTTCCACCGGTTCAATGACGACCGCCTGTCCGCCCCAGGCGAGAATCCAGCGCTGGACTTCCACCAGACTGGAAAGCTTCAGAAGCAATTCGACGCCGCCATCGCTCAACTCGCGCAGCCGTTGCGACGGATGCCATTTCTTCTCACGAATATAATCGGCCACGAGTTCGCTGAATTGAATTCGAATTAGATGCTCGCCGCTTCCCGCGTGCACGCCGAAGCTGTCCTTCAACCTTCGCTCCAACGAGAATTTCGCCGGACGAACGAAACGCTGGCCCGTTCTCTCCACGGCCTTGATGCGAGCCGGGACGAAGGTGCGGATATCGCGGCGAAGATGATCGAATCCGAAGAGGAACCACTCGCCGTTGACATTGGCGAGATGATAGGGGTCCACGGTTCGGCGCTCCGCGTTCTTCAAACCCGGCTTCCGATACGTCAGCACAACCCGTTCCCGTTGCGAAGTGGCCCTGGCCAGCGAATCAAAGATCTCAAGGTTAAGAATTGGCTCGGCGCTCGTCCGAAAGGAAATAGTCTGCTCCCAATCCGCCAGGTTCAGCGATACCGTTTCCGGCAGCGCGGCGGCCATTTTCTTGAATGCGCTCAGGAGCGGTTTCTCGAAACTCGTGCCGCGGTACTGCTGCAGCGCTTTCTCTGCGACCAGAAGAGCAAAAAGCTCGCCTTCCGTGATCTGCAACGTGGGAAATGATCGGACGTCCTGCGTGTAGTAATACCCGTAACGCGCCGCGTCGTATTCGAGCGGCAATTCCAGCCGGTCCCGCATGAATTCGAGGTCCCGTTGGACGGTCTTTGCGCTGACTTCGAGGTCCAGTGAGAGGGTTTCCGAGTTGGGGTATTTTCCTTCGTGAATCGCCTGATGGATGCGAAGCATTCTCTCCAACGGCGCTCGGCAAAGCGGCTCCGTTCTGGTTCGCTCCGGTTTCGTCATACCGAACTGGGAGAACCCACCCTAAGGGCGCGACTTTCAATTACAAGCCCGGAAGGACCTCAGACTCGACTGAGCAGGAGCGCGGGCAGCTTGCCCGCACGCTTTGACCAATCTGCCAGAACCCGGCGCGGACAGGCGGTCCGCGCTCCTGCTGACGCGCTCTTAAACCAGCTTGCTCAGCAACTCCTCATTGGTCTTGTGCTTCTTCAGGGCGGCGATCAGCGTTTCCATCGCCTCGATCGGATTCAAATCCACCATCATGCGGCGGAGCTTGCGGATTGCTTCAATGTGTTTGGGAGGAAACAGTTTTTCTTCCTTGCGCGTGCCGCTCTTGGGAATGTCGATCGCGGGGAACAAGCGCCGGTCGGAAAGCTTCCGGTCCAGGATCAATTCCATGTTTCCGGTGCCTTTGAACTCCTGGAAAATCAGTTCGTCCATGCGCGAGCCGGTATCGACCAGCGCCGTGGCCAGGATCGTCAGCGATCCGCCTTCTTCTATTTTGCGCGCGGCGGCGAACATCTTGCGGGGGATTTCCAGCGCGCGAGCATCCACACCGCCGGTCATGGTCCGGCCGCTGCCGCCATGCACGCTGTTGTAGGCGCGCGCGACGCGTGTGATGGAATCCAGGAGGACGAACACGTCCTTGCCCGCCTCGACCATCCGGCGGCAACGCTCGATCATGAACCGCGACAACCGGACGTGCGTTTCCAGATCCATGTCATTTGAGGACGCGACGACCTCGGCTTTGACCGAGCGCTGAAAATCGGTGACTTCTTCCGGGCGTTCATCGATGAGCAGCACCAGAACATGTACTTCCGGATGATTGGCGGTCACGGAGTTCGCGATCTGTTTCAGAATCGTGGTCTTGCCGCTGCGCGGCGGGGAGACGATCAGGCCGCGCGTGCCTTTGCCGATGGGGGTGACGAGATCGATGATTCTCGTTTCGATCAGGTCCGGGCTGGTTTCCAGGCTGAATTTTTCATGAGGATCGATCGTGGTCAGATTCTCAAACCGCATCGACTTGGTGTACTCGGAGAACGGCATGTTGTTGACCTTCTCCACTTCGCGCAATTGCGGGCTGCTCCCGCGGTGCGGCGGCTGCGTCGGCCCGTACACCAGACAGCCTTCGCGCAGGAAATTCTTCTTGATCGTGTCCGGTGTGACGAAGATGTCCGTCGGTTTGGGTTGAAAGTGATTCTCCGCCGAACGAAGAAAGCCAAAGCCTTTGTCGGAGATCTCCAGATACCCGGACCCCCGTTCCTGGTTTGTCTTCGTCGATGTTTCAATCGCAGTACTGTTCGTACTCATATCGATGCTTTATGGTGCTCAAGCGATGTCTGTCCCGATGCGGTGACCCAGTAATGCAGGCGCTTGAAATCTGAATTAGGGAGAACCGCAGACCCGAAATTATTTTATGTTACCCGACAAGGAGCCCGGCGGTTAGACCTGTGATAGGAGGAATTTAAGCGCAAAGACCCGGCTGTGCAACAAATATTTTCAGGCGAATTGCCCGCGAAAACGCGCTGTTTCCAGGGCTCAAACCGCCCCGGCGAGGGCGCGGTCAATTCGTTCCAGGACTCGCTCCTTGCCCAGCACTTCCAGCAAATGGTACAGGCTCGGTCCCGAGGTGCGGCCCGTGCAGGCGAACCGGCATGGATGCACCAAAGCGCCAACCTTTGCCCCCAGGTTTCGGGCCGTCTCCTTCAGCGCAGCCTCGACCGCTGTCGCGTTAAAGTGCTCCATCTCTGCAAAGGCGGCTCGCAAGCTTGACAGACGGCCGCGTTCCTCCGGTCCAAGATTCGTCTTCGACGCCTCCGGGTCGCATGCGAGTTCATCGACGAAATAGAATCCAGCGTAATCGGCCAGTTCGGAGAATTGTTTGATCTTGCCAACGCAAGTTTCCAGCGCGGCGCGAACGTACTGCGGGCTGAAGCGAGCGATGGGCAAGCGCGCGCGATTCAACGCCTGCACGCCGAGATCATGGAACTGTCCAAAGCCCATCGTGCGGATGTATTCGCCGTTGAGCCATTGGAGCTTGGTGGCGTCGAATCGCGCGTTGTGGCGGAGAATCTGCGGCAAGTCGAAAAGTTGAACGATTTCCTCGCGCGTCAACACTTCGCGATTCTGTTTCGGCGACCAGCCCAGCAAGCAGAGGTAGTTCACCACCGCATCGGCGACGCAGCCTTCTGATTCGTAAGTCGTCAAAGATGCGCCTTTATCGCGTTTGCTCATTTTCGTGCCGTCGGGATTCAAAATGAGCGGAATGTGCGCGTAAGCGGGAGGCTCGACGCCAAAGGCTCGGAACAGCGCGATGTGTTTGGAGGTGTTGGAAAGATGATCTTCTCCTCGAATCACATGGGTGATGCCCATATCGAGGTCATCAATCACATTCACCAAGTGAAACACCGGCTGGCGATCCGAGCGCACTATGACAAAATCCGGCTCCTCCATTTCGCGGTCGGTCAGTTCGCGCTTCACCTCGCCGACAATCAGGTCGCGGATGAGGATCGGTTCGCGAGCCATTCTGAATTTCACCGCGCCTTCGTGCTCGTATGCGCAGCCTTTCTGAACCAACTCCTCCACGCGCTGTTTGTAGATGGCGCCGCGCTGCGATTGAAAGTAGGGACCGGCGCTGCCTTTGCTCGGCCCCATCGGATCGCCCGACGTCGGTCCTTCGTCCCAATCCAATCCGAGCCACTTCAACCCGTTCAGAATCACCTCGACGGCTTCCTGGGTGTTGCGAGCCGCATCCGTGTCCTCGATGCGGAGAACGAACGTTCCCCCGGTATGGCGGGCGTAGAGCCAGTTGAAGAGCGCCGTCCTCGCCCCGCCGATATGAAGGAAGCCGGTGGGACTGGGCGCGAAACGGACGCGGACACTCATAGGTTTGTTCACTTTCGTTTTGTCTAAAACGACCAGTAAGTTTTGGCGGTCGAAGTTCGAAATCCAAAACAAATTCAATAATCGAGGACAAAAAAAGACCGGGCGCAAAGCCCGGTCTTACTCGAATAGGCCGCCAAATCTATGGCGCCAGCACGCGGTAGAACTTGCGCGCTCCCGTCGTCTGGGCACTGAAAGTGCCTTGCGGATTGCCGGTCACGTCTGTCCACGGCCCGGTCACGTCCGAAGCTTCTTGCAGTTTACCGCCGCCGGTCCAAGCGACCGTGAGCGTGGTTCCGCTCAGAGTAGATTTGCCAAACGTCGGCCTGCCTCCAACCGGAGGAGTCACTCCCCCCGTGGCGCGGGTTATCACCACGCCGTACATGTTTTGCCCAGCGTTGTCCGCTTGCTTGAGTTGGAACGTGCCGGACGGAAAGGCTTTCGTATAGACCGAATACCACTGGTTGATGGACCCGTCCGCGCCTTCGTCAAAGCCCACTTCATCCGGCGCGGTCGCGCTGCCCGCGCGATTCTTGCCCGAAATCATCGGGGTCCAGCCTTGATCCAGAACCCACTTCATTTTCGTGGGGCCGAACGACGGCGGATCGCTGTTAGCACTGTTCGGGTCGCCCAGGCGGTTGTCGATCAGCAGATACGCTTGCACGGCTGCAGACACGGTTACGTCCAGGAGGTAGTCCGCATTGTCGCGATTATCATTGCCGGACATGATGTATTCGCCGCCAACCAGGTAAGCGGGTATGGAGACGGTGTCCGAGGCGTTTGTGTATCGGTGGTTGCGGTCCACGAAAGCCGGCGCATGATTCCGAAAAAGGCCCACCGTGTATTTGTCGCCAATGACCGCCCCCGGAATGGGTTCGTTGACGACGGAGACGGTGAACGTCTGGCCGGTCCATTGCGCAACAATCGTGTCGATCGGCTCGTTGTCACCGCCGGTTTCGACGACTTTGGTGATGAGCGCCTGGGCCGGCGCGCCGCCCAGCGGCGGGGTTGGATCATCCTTCGGATCGGGATGGCTGATGACCGTGAAAAGATTCACCTCCCTCGGTGAAGTCACGCCCAGTTCGGGTTTGTTCTGAAGGTTGATTTCACCCTTGGCGGCGATGCAGATTTCCTTCGTCGTTGTGGCCACGCTCATCTGCAGCGTTCGGATTCCTCCTGTTTTGGACGCGTTCAAGAAGGCGAGGAAACTCTTGGTCAGCGGCGTGAACGCTTTCTTCGCTCCATCGAACGCGAGCACGCGCGCGGCGACCTGCTGTTGCTCATACCCTGGCGGTTTGGAAACCCACGAGACCGTCAGGCGGTTCAACGCGTCCACAGCCATGTTGACTCGGTCGAAATCACCCGCAAAAGCCGGCTCGCTCACTTCGGTGACCGCGACGAATTTTTGATCGCGCGAATCAAACGCGGCCGCTTTCACCAGATTGCCGCTGGTCACCTTGCCGGTGAGAAAGACGTACGGGCTATTGATATGGCTGGCGATCCTTGTGCCGTCGCCGCGGCCCGCGTCAAAAGCCTCGCCGGAAGTGTTCTGGGCCACGGTCCCCTTCAGGTTGCCCTCGTTGTCATAGAAGCGAATGTTGCTATTGATTCGCACCGCAAAGCCGCCTTTGTGAGCGGCGACGTTCGACCAGATCTGACCAATGTCGATCGTGAAAGATTCTTTCACAATCGAACCATCTGGCGCCACGATGACCGCCGTGGCCGCGCGATCCGTCGCTCGAGCATTGGAGCGGTCATCGGCGACCACCACAAAGTTCCCGTTGTCCAGGCCCGCCACGTCGCCGCCGAATCGGCCAATCTCCGGCGAGACCGCCGGTGCCCCAGAAGTCAGCCGGCCATTCACCGCGTCGATGGCTTTGCTCAACGGAGTTTGAGTCAGGGTCGAAACATCCAGCTTGTAAGTCTGAATGGTCGCATAACGACCATCCGCGCCGCGATCGAATCCCAGCGTCCATCTCTTGTCCGAGCCGAACGCCGGAAACGCGTGCGGCGAGGCTTCGCCGCCGACGATGAAATTAACGGCGCCGGGCCGCTTGTCCCCCGCGACACGCCCTGGATTTCCGTTTTGCCGCGAGGCATTGATCTGGCCTTTGTAAGGCTTGCCGTCGTCGCCGAAAAATCCTTCGCCCAGTTTCATGGGTTTTCCGCCGGCAGGCTGGAAAGCCACGACGTACCGTTGTTCGGTCGCCGAGCCGTCCGCGAACGTATTGCCTTCGATCAAGAAAACGCTGTTGCCCAGGACACTGATATTCGGCTCCCAGTTGCCAAGGGCATCGGCCTGTGGATTGATGACCGGTGTGTCGGCGACAATCCGCTTCAGCCCGACGGACTCGACACTGCCGGCGGTGAAAGTGCTGAACAGACGCGCGCCGACCACGCGTTTGTCGGGCGAAGTCGGTTCGTTCAGGCTCTGCCAGACCACTACCGCCAACCCGCCGCGCCATGCCACACGCGCTTGCCGAGATTCCAAGGTGGCGCCAGGTCCATTTTCTCTTTCACTGACGTAAAACGTCCCGCCGAGCGGGTTGCCTCTTTCATCAAACATCCGCCCCAACACCAGGCGGTTCGCTCCTCCAGTGGCGCTGGTATCGTCAAACACCGCGATCACTCGCCCGCTGGCGTCGATGGCGGCATCCACGCGATCCGGTCCATTCAGCGTGATGTCGTCGGCCACGGCGCGCGACCAGCGCACGCTGCCATTGGTGGAGTTCAGGACCGTCAGCCATACCTGTTTGGCGCCTTGCTCGTCCGTGCCGCTATTCACGACCACGTACGCATCAACACCGTTTCCGTGGAAACCCGTGCCATCGCCGCGATTGCCGTTCGCGGCCCCGGCCTTGCCTGTGATTGTCGCAATATTCAAGTTGGTGGAGATCGGCGCGCCACTGTTGTCAAACAAGCGCACGGCTCCCACGCCGTTCCAGGAGAATCGGACGGCAAATCCGTTTTTGGTGACTCCGACGCCATGCCAGATTTCACTCTTAACCGGTTCGGAACTGACGAGCCCGACGGGTCGGATCTCTTTGCCCGTTGCATCCACGATCCGGTAGATGGCGTGGTTCTCGCCAGAAGCGCCCTTGTACTTATCGATCAGATCTTGTTTCTGGCGGCTCTCCCCAACGATAACAATGTTGCCATTGGAAAGATATTCCCAGTCACCGATCCGGATATTCCCATCGGCATCGGCATATGTGTCATCGACTCCCGAAACAATGCCGAGCGGTTTGCCGTCGTTGGTCAACAATTGGACCGCCGGGAAATCACCTGCGTCTCCCGCAGGAGTCGTTTGGATGCTAGCGAATTCCGGCACATCCAACCCCAACTCGAAGGCTGTCGCCCCCATGCCGATGCCGTCGCCGAACAAATTCGCCTTGATTTTCGGCCCCCATGAAGTGTGCCCGGAAACCGCAGTGCCATCCTTGCGGAAGAAAGCGCGGTATCGGGTCGTCACTTTGGTGCCATCGGCTTTGTGAACTTCGCCGTCGGAGCTCAGGGTTTTGCCAGCCGGATCGAACAACATCCAGACCGCTTCGAAGTCGGTCACACCGTCGCCATCGTCTTCCCAACCGACGATGACATTTCCATTATTGGCGATTGCGACGCCCAGACTTTCCACCTTGCCGTTATTGAGGTTGTCCGGCGGCACGTTGATGTAGAACGTGTCGGTCTTCGGCAGCAGACCGTTGTCTTCCGGATTGCCTGGCTGTTTGGTCTGCGCCGTGGCCATCTGAGCCAGGGCGAAGGCCAGGACGGTGATGCTCGTGATGTGTGCTTTCATCTGCGTATCGGGAATAGGTTTTGCCATTGTGTCGTTGCCATGACCGGGCAGCCGCATGCTTGCCAGCCCGCCACGCAAGGCGAAACCCCTGGGAACACGGGGTTCAACCGCATTAGAATCGTGGGAGGGTGAGCAAACATATCATGCCTGGAACTTCAACCGAGGGTATCATGAATCGAATCCGGTTGGCTTGTCAACGCTAACGTCGGTCCAAGTTCAGCTTAATCCAGCGTACTCCTATGACGCCGCGCCTCTTCCTTCGGCTACACGAAAAGAAATACTTCTTGCTTTGCGGGGCGGCTGTGACATTGTCGCCCGTACTTAGATTTGATTGTTCGGCTTCCGCAGACATGGTGAATCTTCAGTTGAACCGGTTCTGGTGATGTTCAGTGATGATTTGAAACCCGGCGGTCGGGAACGGTCCCGCAGGCAGCAAGTCAGTCAAGTAGAACCACCTCATCATAATGAACACGAAACTGTATGTCGGGAATCTTTCCTTCGACGCCACTGAAAACGACCTCCAAGATGCATTCGCCGCCTTTGGACCGGTCACGGAAGTGAATCTGATTACGGACCGAAGCACCGGGCGCTCCCGGGGCTTTGCCTTTGTCACGATGGCCACGCCCGAAGGCGCAAAGGCCGCGATTGAGGGCATGGCCGGCAAAAGCCTGAACGGCCGCAACCTCACCGTAAACGAAGCGCGTCCGCGCGAAGAGCGAGGCGGCGGGGAAAGCTCCGGTGGCCATCCCAGGGGGCCGCGCAGACAACAATATTCTCGCTACTGATCCGATAACTGGCCGCGAGGCCGCGCTGGGATCGGTCTTGAGTCGGCGTGGCTCGCAGCATTTCTGGCCGGAATTCAACTCTCGAACTTTACAGGATCGAACCGGAGCGCCGAAATGAGCGACGAACATCTTGAACTGGAAGGAACCGTAGCCACGGTTTTGCCCGGAACGATGTTCCGCGTCCGGCTCGGCAACGAACGCGAGGTTCTGGCGCATCTCTCCGGCAAGATGCGCAAACACTTCGTCCGGTTAACCGCCGGGGATCGCGTCCGGCTGGAAATGTCTCCTTACGATTTGACGAAAGCCCGAATCACTTACCGCCTCCGTTGATCCGTTCTTTGGGAACGGCGCTCGGAAGCTTTTTACTCAGCGTTGATGTCTCTATTTATATTTTGGACTACAATCGGAGTTGTACTCGGAACGGTGTATAGCTCGTTTTTTGAATGGACCTTGCACCGCTATGTGATGCACCAGCCAGTCGGGATTCTCACTTATCCGTTCGAGCGGCATGCCCTGATCCATCACCGCATCTTTCGCGCGGACCACACCTATCATTTGATTGACAAAAAGGACAAGCAGACCATCCCCATGGCGTGGTGGAACGGCCCCGTGCTGATCGCGGTCTGCCAGATTCCCTTTCTCATCGTGTCATGGCTGACGCAGCATTGGGACATCGTATGCGGGTCCATGCTGGCCTGCAGCGCCTACTACGGAGCTTACGAATACCTGCACTGGTGCATGCACCTGCCGCGACAGCGGAACGTCGAACGTTCCGGCATCTTCTTTCGACTGAACGGGCATCATTTGCTCCATCACCGGTACATGCACAGGAACTTCAATGTCGTGTTTCCGCTCGCGGATCTTTGCCTCGGAACCCTTCTGCTGCGGTCCAAAGTTCATTTCAAACAAGCCGAAGGCGCTGCCGTCCCGAACGTCCAGCCCAGATCGCCCCGCCAACCCGTCGCGGTGAATCCCTGACAGAGTTACGGAGCACTGGAGTCCCTGGCGTTCATTAGGGTCTGTTAAAAATGGCCGTATTCTTGGGGATCCTTAGTTAGCGTGCTGCGGCGCGGGACGGTCCGCGATCCGGTAAAGGAGTCCTACGGATGCGCCCCATGCGCTTTCCGCGCCGGCTAGAAAAGAAGAACCACCAGGTCTGCTCTTGATTTTGACCTCTGTTCTCTCCGTTGCCTCCTGTTCGAAAATTTCCCGCCGCCTATTTGCAAAAGCGCGGCCGTCGCGCGAGTGTGCCGGGCGAAATTGACCCGCATGAACACCCAAGAAACTGTGAAATATCGCCAGTGGGGCGACGGGCTGGGGTCCGAAGCCGTAGCGCAGATGGAGAATGCCTGCCGGCTGCCAGTCTCTGCCGCGGGCGCGCTCATGCCTGATGCGCACGTCGGTTATGGCTTGCCCATCGGCGGCGTGCTGGCCACGGACAACGCGGTGATTCCCTACGCCGTCGGGGTCGATATCGCCTGCCGCATGAAGATGACGGTGCTGGACATTCCCATGAACGACCTGGATCGCAAACAGGATCGGCTCGCGGGCGCCATTGGAGCGGAAACGCGCTTCGGCGTGGGCGCCGCGTTCAAGCAGCGCCGCGATCACGACGTGATGGACGCGGATTGGTCGGTCAGCCCGATCACGAAAGCGAACAAGGATCGCGCGTGGTCGCAACTCGGCACCAGCGGCAGCGGGAATCATTTTGTCGAGTTCGGAACGTTTACCGCGCACGAGAAAATCCACGGCCTGGAGACGGGCGCTTACGTGGCGTTGCTCAGTCACAGCGGCAGCCGGGGCACGGGTGCCGCCGTGTGCGATTATTACAGCAAGCTGGCAGTGAAAAAGCACTCCGAGCTGCCCAAAGAATTGCAACGGCTGGCCTGGCTGTCTCTCGACGAAGCGGACGGGCAGGAATACTGGGTGGCCATGGAATTGATGGGCCGCTACGCCGCGGCGAATCACGCGTGCATTCACAAACACATTGCGCGAAACCTTGGCGTGCCGGTGCTGCTCGATCTGGAAAACCACCACAACTTCGCGTGGAAGGAACGGCACGTCATCGAGGGTGTCGAACGCGACGTCATTGTTCATCGCAAAGGCGCGACCCCCGCGGGCGAAGGCGTCCTCGGCATTATTCCCGGCTCAATGGCGTCGCCGGGCTTTGTCGTGCGCGGCCGAGGCCACCCGGAGTCGCTGAATTCAGCGTCGCACGGCGCGGGCCGCGTGATGAGCCGCACGCAAGCGATCAAGACCTTCAACTGGAAAGACGTGAACCGCTTTCTCAAAGAGAAAGGCGTCACCCTCATCTCGGCCGGTCTCGACGAAGTGCCGATGGTCTATAAGAACATCCGCGAAGTCATGGCCGCGCAGCGTGATCTGGTGAAGGTGGTTGGCCAGTTCGATCCGAAGCTGGTCAAGATGGCGCCCCACGGTGAGCGGCCGGAGGATTGACACCACAGCGACACTTTCCGTCGGAGCGCGGCCTTCAGGCCGCTTCATCGCCCATTCACGCGAGAACTCCTTGGTCAGGGCGCGGCCTGAAGCGGCATAAATGCCGCGCTCCGTAATGCCATGATCGCAAGTGTCGCTGTAGTGTGAACAGGGCTTCAGCCCACGAAATACACCAAACACACGAAAGGAACAGGATGAACCAGTTGAACCCGGAGACCCATTCAACAGGTGGGTGAGAAACGCTTTCTTGGTCACTCCTTTAGGTTTTGTGTGTTTGGTGTGTTTCGTGGGCACAAAATCTCTACCGCTTTGCAACTTGCGCCTCGAGGTTCAGGGAAGCCGGGCGCACCGGATCAAATCCGATGACCAGAAACTCCGAAGCGCCAAATGCGCGAGCCGGCGGGGAAGGTCCACGATTTTCCGCCGCCGGGGTCCACCCTTTTGAGATGGGAATGCCAGCGTCATGCGCAGTGGGTCCATGAACCGCCGACCGATGGCGCGCGGGCGACCTCGCCCGCTGTGCGTCGCCGCTTTGGTGGCGTTGGGAACAGCGACGAGTCCGGGCGGTTCGGGCGTGCTGCGGGCGGGGTCGCCCGCGCGCCGCAGCACAGGTTCAGGAGAAGGTTGATGCGTAGATTTTGTTCCGCACGCGCACGGAACAAGTCTCCATGAACGGCTGGCTTTTGCCTTCGACGACAAACCGGAGCACGCGCTGGCGCACGGTGATCGCGCGCGCGCACCTATTGCTTTTTTCGGCTTTCCTGATTTCCTTCCAGGGCGATGCCTCTGGCCAAAACCGACACGCTCACTCAGTTTCGGACCTTGCTGATCCTGGGGCGGGTCTCGAATCTCCCGACGGTCTGGTCAAATTGCCTGGCGGGCTGGCTGCTCGGTGGCGGAGACGAGAGCGGCTGGAAATTCCTGGCGCTCTGCGTGGGCACCACTTGCCTGTACCTCGGCGGAATGTTTTTGAACGACGCGTTCGACGCCGAATTCGACCGGCAGCATCGCAAGGAACGGCCCATTCCTTCCGCTGCGATCGAGGTCGGCGAAGTATGGATCTGGGGTTTCTCATGGCTGGCGGTGGGAACTCTTTTGCTGGCGCTACTGGGAACCACGCCGGCCATGCTGGGGATCGTCCTGGCGGGAATGATCGTGCTTTATGATGCGGTCCACAAGATCATTACCTTCTCCCCGGTGTTGATGGCGGCGTGCCAATTTCTGCTCTATCTCGTGGCCGCTTCGACGGGCCAGCAAGGCGTGACCGGTCTGGCGGTCTGGAGCGCGATCGCGCTGGGCGCCTACATCATCGGCCTGAGTTACCTCGCGCGAAAGGAGAGCATCCGCGGCCCGCTGCGGTACTGGCCCTCTTACTTGCTGGCCGCTCCGATCGTTCTGGCCGCGCTGGTGAACGATGGTCCCTATCGGATGCGCGGCCTAGTGCTCTCGGCAATCCTGGGCGCATGGATTATTCGGTGCCTCCGATTCACCTTCGGCTGTCAGAACCGGAACATTGGCCTGACGGTCGCCGGCTTGCTGGCGGGCATCGTTTTGGTGGACTTGCTCGCGGTGGCCGGGGCCGCCCCGGTGGTGGGAGCCGTGTTTGCGCTGTTCTTCGTTGCGGCGCTGCTTTTCCAGCGTTTCATCCCGGCGACATGAAGAGGGTTGCGGTCATCAACGTCGTGGGTCTTTGCCGGTCGCTGCTCGGGCCGGCGACGCCGAGGATCAACGAATTTGTCGGGAAGGGCGCGCTGGCCACGATTGTCCCCGCCTTCCCGGCGGTCACTTGCACAGCGCAATCCAATTACCTCACAGGCGCCTTGCCCAGGCAGCACGGCATCGTGGGCAACGGATGGTACAATCGAGAACTGGCCGAAGTTCAGTTCTGGAAACAATCCAATCACGTCGTCCAGGCCCGGAAAATTTGGGACGACTTGCGCGCGCAGAATTCCGCGTTCACCTGCGCCAAACTTTTTTGGTGGTATAATATGTATTCCTCGGCGGATTACTCCATCACGCCGCGCCCCATGTATCCCGCCGACGGACGCAAGGTATTCGACATTTACGCTTCGCCGTTTTCCATTCGCTCCGAAATCAAGCAGGAGCTCGGAGAGTTTCCTTTCCCGGCGTTCTGGGGGCCGGCGGCAGGCGTGGATTCACCCCAAGGCCGCGCCGACGCCGCCTCGCGTTGGATCGCCGCGTCCGCAAAGTGGATTGACTGCAAATATCAGCCGACGCTCTCGCTGATTTACTTGCCGCATCTCGATTACAATTTGCAGCGGCTCGGACCGTCGCATCCCGGCATTGTCCGGGACGTGCAACAGATCAACGCGATCGCCGGTGATCTGGTGGATTTCTTCCGCACTCGATCCGTGCAGGTGATCCTTTTGTCCGAATACGGCATTACCGACGCGGACACGCCGGTCCACTTGAATCGCCTGTTCCGCGCTCAAGGCTGGCTCGCGATCAAAGACGAACTCGGATTGGAACTGCTCGACTGTGGCGCGAGCAAGGTCTTCGCGGTGGCGGATCATCAAGTCGCGCACATTTATGTGAACGACCGAACGCTGGAAAAGAAAGCCCGCGAGGTGCTGGAAAACCAGACGGGCATTGCGCAGGTGCTGGGGCGTCAGGACCAGGCCGCGCTGGGCATCGATCACGTCCGCGCCGGTGACCTGATCGCGGTCGCGTCCGAGCGCGCGTGGTTCACCTATTACTACTGGCTGGAAGACCGGGTCGCGCCGGACTTTGCGCGCTGCGTCGATATCCATCGAAAACCGGGTTACGATCCGGCCGAACTCTTTCTGGATCCGGCGCAATCCCTGATCAAGCTGAAGATCGCCTGGCGGCTGCTGCAAAAGAAACTCGGCTTCCGCATGCTGATGGACGTCATCCCGCTGGACAGCAGTCTGGTGAAAGGTTCGCACGGAAGGCGGCCTGCTGATCCGGCACACTGGCCCGTCTTGATCACCGAGAACCCCGATCAACTTGCGAAACCGCAACTCGACTCCACGGAAGTCTATGCGGTGATCCGAGGCGCGGTCGTGGGTTCCCCATAGCGGAATTCGTGGATGGCGACTGAGGCAGCCGAAGAATTTGAGATTTGTTGACTGAGGCCAGACCGAATCGCTACGGTGTGACCATGGCCACCATGACGATTGAACTGCCGTCCCAGGCTGAGCAAACCGAATTCAACCTTCGCCGATGGGCCGAGCTTTTGACGGATCGGGAATTGGCGAAAATCGAAGGCCGCATCGAAACGGACCGCCACGGCCACATCATTATGAGTCCTCCTTCCGCTCCGACGAACGGTAGCTTTCAGTCACGAATCGCCCATCTATTGCAGGTTCACCTGCCAAACGGACGTACTCTCACGGAGTGCCCGATTTCAACCATGGACGGCGTGAAGGCGGCCGACGTGGCTTGGGCCACTCCGGAATGCATGCGCGAGTTGGGCAACCGGGTCTGTTTTGCCCGGTCACCGGAGATTTGCGTGGAGGTTCTTTCCCCCAGCAACACCGCGGCCGAGATCCATGAGAAAATGGAACTCTACTTTCACGCCGGCGCACGGGAGGTTTGGGTGCGCGGGTTGTTTGGAGCGATGAGTTTCTTCGGCCCGGGGCGGTCGCCGTTAGATCGATCTGAACTGTGCTCTGCTTTTCCCACTCAGATCGAACTCCGCTGATCCAACCGAGTTAGCATTCCAGCAGCAGGCAACAGGGAACGGAGTCAGAACCAGATAAGGAGGATGAGCGCTCATTGGAGGCTTCCCCCGTGGCGTGAATCGTGCTCAAATCCTGCCGACTTATGCCGCTCTTACCTGCTGCCATCCGGGGCGCCGCCGCGATCACTTTGTTTTTCATTTCCCTCCCCGCCGCCGACGCGGGCACCGTTGTGGCGCGGGGCACGGCGTGGCGCTATTTCCGGGGCACGGCTGAACCGTCGCCGGGCAGTTCGGCGTGGCGGCAACGCGCCTTCAACGATGCGTCGTGGGCGGCAGGCAATGCGCCGTTCGCTTACGGGGAACCTTCGTTTCGCGGCACGGATCTGACGGGCATGCAGGGCAGTTATACGACCCTCTATCTCAGAAAGTCCTTCCCCATCTCCGATCCCACGGCCATCGCGAGCTTGCAGCTCCATGCCGTGGTCGATGACGGTTTCATCGCCTGGATCAACGGCGTCCGGGTCGCTTACACCAACGCGCCAGCCAGCGACTCCGGGCTGACGCGGACGAGCGTGGCCACGACTTCGATCGAACCGTTCGAGGCGACTTTCGATCTGCCCGCCCCGTCCAAGTATCTCGTCGCCGGCGACAACACGCTCGCCGTGCTTGTCCTCAACGGAGCGATTTCCAGTTCCGATCTGGTGTTCGATGCGGAGTTAAGTTCGACCGAGAGCGTTCCGGTTCCACCGGCCATCACCGGCGTGGTTCCGAAGCCAGGGTTCGTGAACGAACTCACGACCGTGTCTGTGACCTTCAGCAAACCGGTCACCGGAGTGCGCGCCGGCGATTTTCTGGTCAACGGCATTCCGTCGGCCTCTTTTTCCGGCGGAGGCGCGAGTTACACGTTTTCATTTCCGCAACCGCCGTATGGACCGGTGGACATTTCCTGGGGCGCGCTCCATGCCATTACTGATTTCGGCAATCCACCGCAGCGCTTCGACGCCGGCGTTCCCGGCTCGACCTGGGCATACCAGTTGATGAATCCCGCCGGACCTGCGCTGACCAATGTCATTCCTGTTCCGGAAACGACTTTGCGCCGGCTCGGCGAAGTGGAAATCAGTTTTACACGGCCGGTGGAGGGAATGGATGCCGCCGATTTGCGGCTAAATGGAATCAAGGCCACGAAAGTCGTCGGGGTCGGCGCCGGCCCGTATCGGTTTTCGTTTGCGTCCGCGCCGGCCGGTGAAGTGACGCTATCGTGGAGTCCGGGCCACGGAATTGCGACGGACGACCCGGTGCCGGTCGCCTTCACGGGCTTTCCGTGGAAGTATCGCATCGATCCGGCGCAATCCGCGCCCAGCGTCGTCATCAGCGAAATCATGGCGGAAAACCAGACCGGGATCACGGACGAGGAGAAAGATCCGGAGGATTGGATTGAGCTGCACAATCGCGGTTCGCAACCGATCAATATCGGCGGCTGGTCCCTCAGCGTGGATCGCGACGAAGCAGACCAGTGGGTGTTCCCACCCACGACTATTCCATCGGGCGGTTACCTCGTGGTGTGGGCGTCGGGCAAGGATCGCCGCGAACCCGCCGCCGGCCAGCGCTTCCACACGAATTTCAAATTGAATCCGAACGGCGACACCCTCCAGCTCTTCGGCGCGGAACTTCCCAGAGCGATCGTGGACGAACTGACATATCCGGAGCAATCGCCGAATCACTCGTACGGCCGACAAGCCGGCGCCACGCAGGAAATGTGGAGTTACTTTGCCGAGGCCACGCCTGGGGCGCCCAACGGCATCAGCAGGGTCACGGGCAAGGTCGATGAAGTTCATTTCAGCGTCAAGCGCGGCTTTTTCAACGCTCCCTTCAATCTCAGCCTCGTCAGCCGCACCCCGGGAGTGGAGATCAAATACACGCTCGATGGCAGCCCGCCTGCGCCGACCAACGGCATCGTGTATGTCTCGCCCATCCAAATCACGACGACCCGCATCGTGCGCGCGGCGGCTTTCGCGACCAACCAACTTCCGTCGCGCGTGCGGACGCATACTTACTTGATGAACCAGGCGAACAACCGCCGGCTCTTACCGGTCCTGTCTCTCGTCACCGCGACCAATCATCTGTATGGCCGCAATGGGATCATGGAATTCAATCCGCGCAACACCACCAAGCACGGCGCGGCCTGGGAACGCCCCGTCTCGGTCGAGTGGATTCGCCCGGAGGATAACGGCGGATTCCAACTGGACGCCGGCATTCGCGTGGCCGGCGGCGATTACATTCGCGGTCTCTACACCTACCGCGGCAGCAGCCTGCCCCAGACCAAGTATTCGTATCGCCTTTATTTCCGCGGCGATTACGGACCGGGCCGGTTGAACTATCCGGTCTTTCGCGATTCGACGCTGGAATCGTTCAACACGCTGCACGTCCGGGCGGGGATGAACGATCACTCCAATCCATTCATCAAGGACGAATTCCTCCGCGCGCTGAGCCTGGACGTCGGCCTGGCGGCATGCCACGGCACGTTCGTTCATCTTTTCCTCAATGGCGTCTATAAAGGCCTCTACAATCCCACCGAACGCGTCGATGACGACTTTCTCCAGGCCTACCACGGCGGAAGCAAACTCTGGGACGTGATCGGGCCGAGCAATGCCGCGATTCGCGGGGACACCGCGGCCTGGAGCCAGTTGCGCACGGCGGTCCGCAAAGATCTGACCCTTCGCTCCAATTACCTCGACGTCGTGTCGCGGATGGACCTCACGAATTTCGTCGATTATCTCCTCCCGCTCATCTGGGCGGACAACGACGATTGGCCGCACAACAACACCCGCGCCGCCCGCGAACGGAAACCTGGATCCAAATTCCGGTTTTATCCCTGGGACGCCGAGTTCGCCTTCACGGCTCATGCGGTCAGCTACGACACGATTGCGACCACGCTGTCCACCTTGAGCCCGCCGTGGGGCACGACGGATTACCAGGCGATGTTCAATTCCCTGAAAAAGGCCCCGGAGTTCAAGCTGCTCTTCGCGGACCGCGTGCACCGAGCTTTCTACAATGACGGCCCGCTGACGGATGCCCGGATTCGCGCGCGCTACAATACCATGAGAGCCGAGGTGGCGCCGTCGATCTCAGGCTTCAGCGACGTGATCGGAACCTGGATCACGGGCCGAAGACGCTATCTGACCAACATGTTCATCAAGGCAGGCTTCCTCGCGTAGTCCAACGCGCCGGTCGCCAGCCAATTTGGAGGACGCGTTCCGGCCGGGTATCAACTCAGCCTGAAGAATCTCGACGGCGCGATCCTTTACACTACGAACGGAATTGATCCGCGCGTGCCGTTCACCGGCGCGCGCAGCGAGGCGGCAATCGAGTACGGCGCGCCGATCACCGTGACCGGGCCTTTGCACCTGGTGGCTCGCTCGCTTCAAGGCACGAACTGGAGCGCGGTCATCGATCTGGCCTTCGAAACCACTCAACCCGGCAATCCGGTCCGAATCACCGAAATCATGTACAACCCCTCGGGCGGAGACGCGTACGAATATCTCGAATTGGAAAACACGGGCGGCCTGGCGGTCGATTTAAGCGGGTGCAGTTTTGAAGGAATTGGATTCCGGTTTCCCACGTCTTTTCCTGAACTGGCGCCCGGCGCGAAGCTTGTTTTTGCCAACGATGCCCGCCCCGCCGACTTTCAACGCCGCTATCCCGCGATCCGCGTCGCCGGTTGGTTTTCCGGATCACTCAACAACGGCGGCGAACGGATCGTGCTCCTCGATATTTCGGGACGAGCGATCACGTCGGTTGATTTCCGGGATGCTCAGCCCTGGCCGCTCCGGGCCGACGGAACCGGGGCTTCGATCGAGATCGTCGATGCACAGCGCGAACCGGACGATCCATCCAACTGGAAAGCCAGTGCTCCGGGCGGTTCGCCCGGCGAGGCGAACGGAGTGAGCACGCCGCCGTTGGTCCGGATCAACGAACTTCAGCCAGGCGCAGACCGCGACTGGCTGGAACTGCACAACACAGGGACGACCCGATTGGAACTCGGAGGCTGGTCGCTCACCGATAACTCTGATCCGCGGCGATACGTGTTTCCGGCAGGCACATCGATCGCTGCGGGCGATTATCTTCGGATCGACTGCAACGAGGGCGCGGCCGGCGGGCCGCTGAAAGCTTCATTCGGTTTGAATCGCAACGGCGAAACGGTCGCCCTCTTCGACCCGGCGACCAATCGCATCGATGTGGTTTGGTTTGGCGCCGTGCCGGATGGTTACACCGTCGGCCTCGTCAATGGCCGCTTGGCGCTGTGCGAACCGACGCCCGCCGGGCCCAACGAACCGGCGGCCCTCGGCGCGTTGACCGGACTGAAGATCAATGAATTCCTGGCCAACCCGGACGGCGGCGACGATTGGATCGAGCTGCACAATTCCGCTTCCCTCCCCGTGGCGCTGCAAGGTTGCGCGATTGTCACCAGCAATGCTCTGGCGCGCATCGCTTCGCCGGTCTTCATCGGCCCCGGCGGCTTCGCGGTTTTTCGCGCCGATGAAAACTCCGGGCCAGATCACCTGGAATTGAAGCTGCCCGCGGCCGGCGGCATGATCGCGCTGCTCGCTCTGAATGGCGAAGAGTTGGATCGCGTCACGTACGGAACGCAAGCCACAGGCGTCACGTTTGGCCGGCTTCCCGATGGCAGCGGAGCGTTTCAAACGCTCCCGTTCAGCGCGACGCGCGGCGCGAGCAATTACGCCGCGGACCTGGGCACGCGCTTGAGGATTTCTGAATTCCTCGCCCGATCCTCGACCGGACCTGACTGGGTGGAGATCGAGAATGTCTCCGCGGCTTTCCTGCCGCTGGCCGGATTCTCCCTCGGCGTGGAAGCGCCGGCCGGACCGCTGGTCCGGTGGCCGCTGCGCGCCGTAGCGCAACTTGGGATTGGTGAGCGAATGACCCTCTATTTTGGCCCGGTCCCGGCGAACTTCACCCTGCCAGCGAATGCGCATTCGTTCCCCGCGCCCCTCAACGACGACGGCGCCGTGCTGACCATCCGCGATTCGCGCGACCGGATCATGGATCGCATCGACTACAGCCTGCAAATCGCCGATCGTTCAGTTGGCCGAGTGAACGAGCGATGGGTTTTGCTCTCCGCGCCTACGCCCGGTCAACCCAACACCCAACCGGCAGCGCTTGATCCCGGAAATGGATTGAGGCTGAACGAATGGCTGGCCGGCGGCGGTGGAACCAACGATTTCGTGGAAGTGTACAATCCCGCCGCGTTGCCTGTCAGCCTCGAACGCTGGGTGCTCACGGACGATCCTTCGCTCCAGGGCGCAACGAACAACCGGCTGCCTTCGCTCACTTTCATCGATGCGAAGGCGTTCGTGCGGTTCAAGACCGACGGCGCTCAAAGCCGTGGTCCTGGACACACCCGTTTTCAACTCGACCGATTTGGCGAGACGATTCGCCTGCTCAATCCGAGTTCGCAGATTATCGACAGCATTGATTTCGTCGCGCAACTGGACGGGGTTTCCGAAGGACGTTATCCCGATGGCGCCTCGCGGATCGTGCGCTTTCCCGGCCCGCCCACCCCCGCGGCTCCGAACCGCATTCTCCCCGGCGACGCGGACCAGGACGGCATGGACAACCTCTGGGAGGCGCTCAACGGCTTCGATCCCACGTCACCGGCGGACGCCGCAGGCGACGAGGATCAGGACGGAATGTCCAATCTCGCGGAGTTTTTAAGCGGCACCAATCCGCGCGACCCTCTCAGCCGTTTCCGAGTTGACGCAGTGGCGCTGAATGAGGGCCGGGCCGGGATTCGTTTCGCAGCTCAGCCCGGCAGGACCTATCGTGTGGAATACTCGGACGGGATCGCATCGCCGGCGTGGTTGCTTTTGGAGAGCGTGTCCATCAACGGCGCGCCACGCGAAGTGGCCGTCACGGATCCTTCACCGTACGACCAGCGTCCGACGCGTTTCTACCGCGTCGTCATCCAGCGGTAGGTGCGCAATCAATTCCCGGATTCATCAGCGTTCATTCTGAAGATCGATCCAGGGACCTGCGGTGCATCCCGTTGACGGTGGCTTGGACTGGAACCGCTCGATTTGGAGTGCGCCGGCAGAGCGCCTGCTCCTTACACGCAGCTCTCCTGGCTAAAATAGAATCCCAACGGGATTCTGTCCCAAAGCCCAGGGTTGCGAGAACGCAATCCCATTGGGATCAGACCTCACAAAAACAGAGGAATCAGGACAGGGACTGCAATCGATTCAATTCCCCGACTTCTCCATTCGCTCCGTTGCCTCCTGTTCAGAAAACAGAAGGAAACGGAGCAAACGGAGAACAAACAAAGGAATTCAGTTTCCACATCTGGACTTAACCAACCTCGCCCTTTACCCTTTAGTGAGTTCTTGGGATTGGCAAAAGCGGCGCACAGATCCGTTTAAGGAGCAGGGCAGAGCGCAGCGGCCACGGCGCTTGTCGAATCCCCTGATCTCGGACCGGTCGGGGAGCGCCGCCTGGGTCCACGCCAAAGCGGCGTCGCGCTCCGCTTGCCGCCGCACTCCAAAGAGTCACCGACAACGGGATGCACCCACCCTGCGGCGACTCCCAAAACAGGGCGTGACAAAGCAGCGGCAGCATGGCAGATGAAGCGCATGAGATTAACGCTGTGTTCATTTCTGGCGGCTGTTGCGCTGGCCGCGGTAACCGGTTACGCGCAGGCGGAGAAGAAAGATGTGAAAAAAGACGACAAAGCCTCAGCCCCGGCGACGGGGTTCACCGATCCTGCCAAACTCACTGAAAAGGCGCCGGAAACCTTCAAGGCGCGATTCGACACCACCAAGGGCAAGTTCACGATCGAGGTGACGCGGTCGCTGTCGCCCAACGGCGCGGATCGCTTTTACAATCTAGTCCGGTCGGGTTACTTCACGGACGTTCAATTCTTCCGCGTCATTCCCGGATTCATGTGTCAATTCGGCATTCATGGCGATCCGAAGGTCGCGGCCTCCTGGCGCAGCGCGAGGATTCCTGACGATCCGGTGAAAGGCAGCAATACGCGCGGCGCGATCACGTTCGCCACCGCCGGTCCTAACACGCGCACCACGCAGTTGTTCATCAGTTTCGCGGATAATCAAAGGCTCGACGGCATGGGCTTCTCTCCGTTCGGCAAAGTGGTCGAGGGCATGGACGTGGTGGACAAGATCAACGGCGAATACGGCGAAGGCGCACCCCGCGGCCGCGGGCCGGATCAAAGCCGCATCCAGGCCGAGGGCAACGCGTATTTGAAAAAAGACTTTCCCAATCTCGACTCCATCAAGTCGGCATCCATTGTTGGCTCGCCCGAGACTTGATCCAGGCTGCGCGCCAATCTCATGAGCACCCCCAACGAGGTCGCCGCCATGAAAACAACGTGCGGCGAAATGGTGATCGAGTTTTGGCCGGAGGTTGCGCCGCTGACCGTCGAGAATTTCAAAAAGCTGGCGCGGGAAGGTTTTTACGACGGCACGACGTTCCATCGGATCGTCAAAGGCTTCATGATCCAGGGAGGCGATCCGCTCAGCCGGACGGACGATCCAATGGTGGGCACGGGTGGCCCGGACTACACGATCAAAGCGGAGTTCAACGACCGGCCCCATCTGCGGGGCGTGATTTCCATGGCCCGCTCCGAAGAACCCGATTCGGCGGGCAGCCAGTTTTTCATCTGCCTGGATGACGCCAATTTCCTCGACGGCAAATACACGGCCTTTGGCCAGCTCATCCGCGGCCATGATGTGCTGGACCGCATCGGGCAGACTCCGACGGGCCCCGGCCCGGGAGGCGAGAAAAGCAAACCGCTCGATCGAGTCGCGGTCGAAAGCGTCCGGATTGTGCCGGGTTAAATTTAAGTTTAGCGCGGGTTAGCACGACAGCGACATTTTCACGAAGGGACCGGAGCGCGGGCGACCTCGCCCGCAGCACGCTCGACTGGCCGGGCGCGTCGGATGTTGCCAGGGCCCCAATCGTCCTGGAAGCGCTGCGAATAAGATCGTCCGCGCTCGAATTTCGGAAGTGCCGCGGCGTTATCCCCTTCGCGCCTTCTTCACTGCCGCCACGAATTCCGCGGCCAAGCGCGTTAACTCCGGCCAGTTCTTTTCCTGAAGCAATTTGGTCGAGACAAGCGACGACCCCACACCCAGCGCCGCGCAGCCCGCTTTGATGAAATCCGCCGCCGTGTTCAGATCCACGCCGCCGGTCGGGACGATCCGCAAATGCGGCAAGGGCGCGCGAATCGCTCTGATGTAACTCGGCCCCAATCCATCGGCGGGAAAAAGCTTCACGAAGTCGGCGCCCAACTCGTGCGCGGTTTGCGCTTCGGTGGGTGTGTAGGCGCCCAGCATCACCGGCCGGTCCGACGCGTGCGCGGCTTCGACAATCTCCGCTTTCGTGATCGGGCTGACAACGAATTCGGCCCCGGCGCGGATGGCGTCGCGGCACGTTCGCGCATCGAGGACCGTCCCCACGCCGATCAGCGCGCGCGCCCCGAGATACTGGGTGGCTTCTTCGATGGCTTCGATAGCGTTGGGCGTGGTCATCGTAACTTCGACCGCAATGACGCCTCCCTGGATCAGAGCTTCGGCGAGCGGCACGACTTGCTCACGCTTTTGGGCACGCACGACCGCGATGATGCCCGGCTTGGTCAGGAGCGAAATTACTTCAGATTTGCGCCGCATGGGAACAAGACTCGCATGACCCATGACCAAACGCCAAAAGAATGTCGAATCTCAAATCCGCCCGGGCGCATCTTGACACTGCCACCGTGGCGCAGAATTGCATTCTATCAGTATCGCTCAGAATCGTTGCCAGCCGCGACGATTCTCGAAGCGCGGACAGCCTTGTCCACGCGCTGCTGGCATCTGCGGACGAATCGCGGACATGGCTGTCCGCGCTCCTTTGGTTGCGGCTTCGCCGCGATG
>Ga0233424_10000884_pt1 | contig 31590 bp, 28 predicted proteins | sample Watercolumn_Towu_FD_181011 | JGI IMG/M metagenome (GOLD analysis project Ga0233424, IMG submission 181011) | Freshwater microbial communities from Lake Towuti, South Sulawesi, Indonesia - Watercolumn_Towuti2014_125_MG | ecosystem: Environmental > Aquatic > Freshwater > Lake | place: Indonesia... | reverse complement strand
TGCTCGGTTTGAACGCGGCAATTTTCTCGGCGCAGGTTGACAACGCAGAGATGTACGCGTCGTCGGCGGTGCGCTTGGCTAGCGGCACGTTGAACGTGCTGCCGAGCCCCTTGCCGGTGCCCGTCTCTTCGGAATAACCCGTGAAATATGGGTAGGCGCGGCGCGGGTCGCCGTGCAACGACACGTACTGCACGTCGTCGCGGTCGTAGAAGATCTCTTGCGTGCCGTTGCCGTGGTGGTAGTCCACGTCGAGCACGGTTACCTTGCCGCCGGTGCGCTTCACGATGTCGTGCGCCGCGATTGCCGCGTTGTTGAAAAAGCAGTAGCCGCCGTAGAGGTCGCTCGTTGCGTGGTGACCGGGCGGCCGGCACAAGCCGTAAGCCGCGCGCTCGCCGGCGAGCACGAGGTCGGTGGCCGTCAGCGCGGTGTCGACTGCTGCTCGCGCGGCTTCGTAGGTGCCCTGCGTGAGGGGCGTGGTGGTCTCGAAGCACCACCAACCCAGTCGCGCGGTGATTGCAGCGGGCTCGGCGGTGCCGCCCATGCGGTTGCGCAAGTCGTCGCGATAGAACATGTCGGGCACCACCTCGCGCCGCTCGCCGACCACTTTCTGGTACTCCGCCCACGCGACCGAGAGAAACTCGACGAGGCCCTCGTCGTGCACCGCGGTGATCGGCGCCAGTCCGTGGTCGGTCGGCGCGGCGAAGGCAAAGCGCTGGTCAGCGGCGAGCGCATCCTTGATCGTCTCGGCGCGACCCGTGTGCTCGAACGGCGAGTGAGTGGTCGACGCCTCGATCTCGGTGCTCGGGTCGTGCAGCAGGTGGCGGGGCGTGTAGACGACGCGCATGCAACGAGCGTAGGTCGCGGCGCGGCGGGTCAGTCGAAAACCGGCGCGGCGCGCAGCGAACGCTTCAGTTCGGCCATGCCCGAGGTGGTCGCCAGCGTGTACACGGCGTCCCACAACCGCGTCGCGTCGGCACCGCGCGGAATCTTGGAGATGACGGGGCCGAAGAAACTCGCCTGCTGCGCGGTGCCCGGGTGAAAGATGAGGATCGGCGTGCCGACGTCTTTGCCCGTCGACTCGAGCGCGAACATCGTTTCTTGGCGGATGACCTCGTCGTGCGCCTCGTCGTCGGCCGACGCCGCCCAGTCGGGGTTGAGCCCGGCCTCGCCGAGCACGCTGCGCAGCAAGTTCTGCATGCCGCCCGACTGCTCGGGGCGCCGCTTGTCGGCGTGGATCGCCTTGCCGAGCGCGGTGTACACGGCATCGACCGCCTCGTTGCCGGCGGCGGCCCGCGCGGCACTCGCGACGCGCAGCGCCTGCAACCCGGCGAAGTGCGCGTCGCGCCGGGCCTCGTTGCCTTCGCCGTAACCGCGCTCGTCGTTGATCATAAGGAGCGAGATGAACTGCCACGACACGTCGTAACCGCGCTGCGCGCGCACCTCGCTGGCCCAGCGCGACGTGATGTACGCCCACGGACACACCGGGTCGAAATAGAACTGCAGGTCGGCCATGGTCTGGTGCTCTCTCGCGCCCGCCTACACGCGCTCGATTTCGCGCAAGTCGTAGGTTTCGATCACGTCGCCCTGCTTCAGGTCTTGGAAGTCGGTGAGCGAGATGCCGCACTCGAATCCCTCGCGCACTTCCTTCACGTCGTCTTTGAAGCGCCGCAGCGTGTTGATCGCACCCTTCCAGATGATGGTGCCGTCGCGCAAGAAGCGAACTTTCGAGCCGCGCGTGATGACACCCGAGCGCACGAAGCAGCCGGCGACCGCGCCGACTTTGGGAGCGCGGAAAAGTTCGCGCACTTCTGCCTCGCCGGTGACCACCTCTTCGAACTCGGGCGCGAGGAGGCCCTTCATCGCCTTCTCGATGTCTTCGATCAGCTGGTAGATCACTTCGTAGGTGCGGATCTCGACGTGCTCGGCCTCGGCGAGGTCGCGCACCTTGCGGTCGGGGCGCACGTTGAACCCGATGATCGTGGCGTTGGTCGCGGCTGCGAGCGTGATGTCGTTCTCGGTGATCGAACCGACGCCGCGGTGCACGAACGCCGCCTTCACGTCGTCGCGCTCGATCTTGCGCAGGCTCTCGGTGACCGCCTCGAGCGAGCCGTGCACGTCGGCCTTGATGAGCACGTTGAGCATGGCGGTCTCGCCGGCCTGGATCTGCGTGAAGATGTCCTCCAACTTGACGCCCTTCTGAGTTCTCGCATCGCCGCGCTGGGCGAGCATGCGCTGGCGCTGGGCGCGCGAATCGGCCACGGTGCGCGCGGTGCGGTCGTCGGGCGCGACGCGGAACTCGTCACCCGCCTGCGGCACCGCCGACAAGCCGAGCACCTGCACGGGCGACGACGGGCCGGCTTCCTTCACTTGCTCGCCGCGGTCGTCGAGAATCGCCCGCACGCGACCCCACGCAGCGCCCGCCACCATCGGGTCGCCGACGCGCAGCGTGCCCTTGTCGACGAGCACGGTGGCCACCGGGCCGCGACCGACGTCGAGTCGTGCTTCGAGCACGAAACCCTTCGCGCGACCGCCCGGGTTGGCGGTGAGTTCCTCGACCTCGGCGACGACGAGCAGCTGCTCGAGCAACTCGTCGATGCCGACACCCTGCTGGGCCGACATCTCGACGACGATCGTGTCGCCACCCCACGCCTCGGGAATCAGTTCCTGTTCGGCGATGGCCGACAGCGTGCGCTGCACGTCGGCGTTCTCCTTGTCGATCTTGTTGACGGCGACGACGATCGGCACGTCGGCCGCCCGCGCGTGGCTGATGGCCTCCACCGTCTGTGGCATCACGCCGTCGTCGGCGGCGACGACGAGCACGACGATGTCGGTGACGCCCGCACCGCGGGCGCGCATCTTGCTGAACGCCGCGTGACCCGGCGTGTCGATGAAGGTGATGAGTCTGTCGTTCTTCACGACTTGGTAGGCGCCGATGTGCTGCGTGATGCCGCCGGCTTCACCCGCCACCACGTTCGCCGAGCGGATCTTGTCGAGCAGCGTGGTCTTGCCGTGGTCGACGTGTCCCATGATCGTGACGATCGGCGGTCGCGGCGCCTGCTGCGATTCGTCGATGTCGTCGGAGTCGTCGAACAGCGCCTGCAGTTCCATCTCTTCTTGCTGGCCGGGGTCGACGAGGATGAGTTCGGCGCCAACTTCCAGCGCGAAGAGTTCCATCTGTTCGTCGGCGAGCGACATCGTCGCGGTGACCATCTCGCCCTGCTCGAGGAGGAACCGCACGACGTCCACGGCGCCGCGGTTCAGCTTCGGCGCGAAATCCTGCGCCGACGCACCGCGCTCGACGACGATCGGACCCTCGGGCACCGGAGCGGTGCTCGGGGCGTACTGGGTCGGCTGCAGCGACTGCAACTGCTCCATGTCTTTGCGGCGCTGCTCGCGGGTCTTCTTGCGCGCACCGCGACGGTTGCCGCCGCCGCGCGCACCAGGGCCGCGACCCTGCGGGCCGCCGATCTGCCGACCGAGACCCGAACCGCGTCCGCCGCCGGGTCGGGTGCCGGGTGCGCCGGGGCGCGGACCCGTGCCGGCGGGACGCGGTGCCGTGCGCCCGAGACTCGACGACGAGAAGCGGCCCATGCGACCGGTCGGACCCGAGCGAGGCGCACCGCCGCCGGGGCGCGGAGCGCGAGAGTCACCGACCGGACGACGCACCGGTGGGGGCGGCACGCGGTTGCCGCCGGGCGGCGGCGGAATCACGCGACCACCGGCGGGCACGACGCGCGGGCCGCTCGGGGCGGCACCCGAGGGCGGCACGGGTGTACCAGGTGCGGTACCAGCGGGTCGGGCTGCCGGCGGACGACTCGTGACGGCCTGACCCGGCCGCGACGACACGACGCGCGGTGCTGACGGAGCAGGCGGGGTCGGCGAGACCGGCGCGGACGGCAGGGGCCGCACGGTCGATGTCGTCGGTGCGGTTGCCGCCGCCGGTGCAGCGGTGGCGGCAGGTGCGACGGGTGCCGGCGCAACGGTGGCGGCCGGTGCGACGGGTGGCGCAACGACGGGCGCGGCCGGCGCAGCGGGTGCCGGCGCAACGGGCGCGGCCGGTGCGGGCGTCGGTAGGGACGGCGCGGTGGTCTGCGACGCCGCGGACTCCGCAACAGGCGCGGCTTTCTTCGCGCGCGGCTTCCTCGGCTCGGCTGCCGTGGTGGTCGCGTCGCCGGGGTCGGCGGCCGGCTGCTTCGCTTTCTTCGGCTTCTCGGGCGGGACGTCGCGCTTCAGGCCCTTCTCCTCGGCGTGACGACGCACGCGGTCGGCTTGTGCCTCGACCATGCTCGAGGACGCCGACGTGGCCCCGATGCCGATCTGGCCGCAGAGTGCGATGACGTCCTTGGAGTCCATGCCGAGCTCTTTGGCGAGCGTCGAGACGCGGACGTTCTTGCTCAAGCGGTGGTCCCCGAGTCGGCGACGGGCGCCGGCGTGTCCTCGACGGTGCGACCCGCGGCCTCGCTCTCGCTCTTCACGTCGAGGCGCAGGCCGCACAACTGCGCGGCGAGTTTGGCGTTGATGCCGGCGCGACCGATGGCGAGCGACAACTGGAAGTCGGGCACGATGACGTCGGCTTGCGTGCCGTCGTCGCTGATCTTCACGTCGGTGACCTTGGCCGGCGACATCGCGTTGATGATCATGGACTTCTTGTCGTCGCTGAAGGTGACGATGTCGATCTTCTCTCCGCGCAATTCGTTGACCACGCGCTTCACGCGGTCGCCGCGGCCGCCCACGCAGGCTCCGATCGGGTCGACGCGCTGGTCGTTGGACGCCACCGCGATCTTGCAGCGCTGGCCGGGCTCGCGAGCGATCGCCATGATGCTCACCTGGCCGCTCACGATCTCGGGCACTTCCATCTGGAACAACTTGTAGACGAGACCCGGGTGGCTGCGGCTCACGACGACCTGCGTGCCACGGTCGTCTTGCCGCACTTCCACGATGAACACCTTGAACGTGCCGTCGGCGGAGCCGCGCAGCTCGTTGGTGACCTGCTCGGAGAGCGGCATGATTCCCTCGCCGCCACTCATGTCGATGATGAGGTACTTGCGCTCGGCGCCGCGGTCAGGCATGAGGCGGATGCGCCCGGCGACTATCTCGCCTTCCTTGTTGCGGAACTGGTCGTACTTGCCCTGGAACTCGACCTCGCGGATTCCTTGGCTGAGCACGGCGCGGAACGTCGACGCGGCGATGCGACCGAGCTCGTCGCGGCTCGGCGTGTCGTCGCGCTCGTTCACCCAGTTGCCGTTTCCGTCGACGTCGTACGCAGTGAAGGTGATCTCCATCGTCTCGGGGTTCAGGCCGACGATGACCTCTTCGGCGGAGTTCGGGCTCTTTTTGTACGCGGTGGCGAGCGCCTCCACGAGCACCTGCAAGAGGGCGTCTTCCGACAAGCCACGGTTCGCGGCGATCATGCGGATGGCTTCTTTCATGTCGGCTTGGTTCATTGCGGGACCTCGCTCTCGTCACGCAAAGGAGACTGCGACTTGTGCCTCCGCGACTTGTCGGAACCCGAACCCCACGCGAACACGGTGCGGGCGCGCTCGATGTCGGCGTGCGCGACGCTCGCCTCGGTGCCGGTGTCTTCGAGGCACACGACGATGCCCTGCGCGTCGGCGCGCAGCAGCGCGCCCTGCAATCGGCGCCGACCGTCGACGGCGCGGCGCAGGCGCACGCTCACCGTCTTGCCGACCTCGCGCTGGAAGTGCGCGACCGTGCGCAGTGCGCGCTCGAGACCAGGGCTCGTGACCTCGAGCGTGTAGCGGCCGGGCATCGGGTCGTCGTGGTCGAGTCCGCGCGAGACGAGACGGCTGACGCGCGCGATGTCGTCGAGCGCCACACCCGACGGACCTCCGGGCGGGGTGTCGATGCTGAGACGCAGCACGCCCGACACGATCTCCACGTCGTAGATCTCGAGACCGAGGTCGGCGACGATCGGCGCCGCGAGGGCACGCACCCGGTCGGCGACGGTGTCGGCGCTCATCGTGTTGGTCGTCCCCCTCGTGGTGTCGTGTCGTTGCATGGTGTCCGTTTGATTCGCCCTTCGCCGTCCGAATCACGAGTCAAAAAAAGGCGTGGGTGGCGACCCACGCCTCTGCGAACTGCACTCGTGCTGAACGGAAAAGGACGCTCTCAGTGTAGCCGTGCGAACTAACCTTCGAGTTGCGTGATTCACCGCCTGTCGACGCTCTTTGTGCGCACGCTGCGCGACGACCCGGCCGAAGCCGAAGTGCCGAGCCACCGCCTGTTGGTGCGCGCCGGCTACATCCGTCGCGCCGCCCCGGGCGGGTACACCTGGCTGCCGCTCGGCGTGCGGGTGCTGCAGCGCGTCGAGCAGGTCGTGCGCGACGAAATGAACGCCATCGGCGCACAGGAAGTGCACTTCCCCGCCCTCTTGCCGCGCGAGCCGTACGAAGCCACCGGGCGCTGGACCGACTACGGGCCCAACCTCTTCCGCCTGCAAGACCGCCGCGGCGCGGACTACCTGCTCGGCCCGACGCACGAGGAGATGTTCGCCCTCTTGGTGAAGGACCTCTACTCGAGCTACAAGGACCTGCCAGTGTGGCTGTACCAAATCCAGACGAAGTACCGCGACGAGGCGCGCCCGCGCGCCGGTCTCCTGCGCGGCCGCGAGTTCGTGATGAAGGACTCGTACAGTTTCGATCTCGACGACGACGGACTGCAACGCAGTTACGACGCCCACCGTGCGGCGTACGTGAGGGTGTTCGAGCGGCTGGGGCTCGGCGTGGTGATCGTGAAGGCGACGTCGGGCGCGATGGGCGGCTCGGCGTCGGAAGAGTTCCTCGCGCCGTGCGCATCGGGCGAGGACACGTTCGTCGCGTGCACCAAGTGCGACTACCGCGCCAACACCGAGGCGGTGCGCCTCGGCACGCCGGCGCCGATCGACGCATCAGCGACGCCGCCCGCGCGGGTGATCGACACCCCGAACACGCCGACGATCGACACCCTCGTCGGGCTGCTCAACTCGCGCAGCGACCTCGCGCGCGCTACCACATGGACCGCCGCGCACACGCTGAAGAACGTGCTCTTCATGCTGCGCCACCCCGACGGTCGGCGCGAGCCGCTCGCCATCGGCGTGCCCGGCGACCGCGACGTCGACACGAAGCGACTCGAAGCACTCGTCATCCCCGCCGAAGCGGAGCCGTTCGGCGACGCCGACTTCGCCGCGCGACCACAACTCGTGAGGGGCTACGTGGGGCCGGCGGTGCTCGGCGCGTCGGGGGCGCTCGGCATTCGCTACCTGCTCGACCCGCGCGTCGTCGCGGGCAGTGCGTGGGTCACCGGCGCCAACGAGCCGGGGCGCCACGTGGTGAACCTCGTGTGCGGGCGCGACTTTGCGATCGGTGGTGTCGCCGACGGCATCGCCGACGTGGCCGACGTGCGCGACGACGACCCGTGCCCGGTGTGCGGCTCGCAGATGCGCATCGAGCGCGGCATCGAGATGGGGCATGTCTTCCAACTCGGGCGCAAGTACGCCGAAGTGCTCGGACTGTCGGTGCTCGACGACAAGGGCAAGCAACGAGTCGTGACGATGGGTTCGTACGGCATCGGAGTGTCGCGCGCCGTCGCTGCGATCGCCGAGACGTCGAACGACGAGCTGGGTCTGCGCTGGCCGCGCAGCGTGGCGCCGATGCACGTGCACGTGGTGATCGCCGGCAAACCCGGCGACGAGACGGCACCGGCCGCCGAACGTCTGGCCGCCGAACTCTCCGCCGCGGGGCTCGAGGTGCTGCTCGACGACCGCGCCGGAGTCTCCCCCGGCGTGCGATTCACAGACGCCGAGCTGCTCGGCATGCCGATGATCGTGATCGCAGGGCGCGGCGTGGCGCAAGGCAAGTTCGAAGTGCGCGACCGCCTCACGGGGAGCAAGTCCGAGGTGCCGATTGCCGACGCGGCGCGACACGTCGCCGCCGCATCCCGATAGTGGCCATGCTGCGCCTGCGCGGGGCCGTGCAACATTACGAATGGGGCGACCGATACGCGCTGCCCGCGATGATGGACATCACCGCCGACGGACGGCCGTGGGCGGAAGTGTGGTACGGCACGCATCCGCGCGGCCCGGCACAGGTGGACGACAGCGTGCATCTTCCGGCACCGACGTATCTCGTCGACCAGGTCGGCGAACTGCCGTTCATCGTGAAGTTGCTCGCTGCGGCGCAACCATTGTCGTTGCAAGCGCACCCGTCGGCGGCACAGGCGGCAGTCGGGTTCGCGCGCGAGGAGGCCCGCGGGCTGCCCTCGGATTCGCCGCGCCGGACCTACGCCGACGATCGCGCCAAGCCCGAGATGGTGGTGGCGCTCAGCCCGTTCGAGGCGTTGTGCGGATTCGTGCCCCAGGCCGCAGCGGTTGCTGCCTGCGAGCAAGCCGAGGCCGCCACGCTCGCGAACCACGTGCGCGAGCACGGTACGGAGTCGGCGACAAGGGCCGTGCTGCGCGGCGAACGGTTCGACGTGCGCACGCCGAGCAACGCGATGCGCCAGTTGCTCGAACACCACGACGACCCGCGTGCGAGCGTCGCGCTGCTCATGCACCACGTGCGGCTCGCGCCAGGCGAAGCCTTGTACCTCGGCGCGGGCGAAGTGCACACGTATCTCTACGGCACCGCACTCGAGATACAGGGAAGTTCGGACAACGTGGTGCGCGCTGCGTTCACCGCGAAGCACACCGACCTCGAGGAGTTCTTCGCCGTCGCGAACTTCGCCACCCGCAGCGAACCGTCGTTCACCGCCGAGCGCGTGTCGGAGACGAGCGCGGCGTACCGCTGCGACGCGCCGTTCAGCGTGATGCGCCACGAGGTGAACGGCACGTTCGCGCTCACCACCAACCGTCCGCACACGCTGCTCGTGTGCACCTCGGGGCGGCTCGGCACGCTGTCGGCGGGGGCCGCGGCTTATGTGTCGCGCGGAGAGTCGGTGGTGCTCGACGGCACGGCGACGCTCTACACGGTGAGTGCGTGACGCCGCCGACGGCGAGGCTCGGCTGTCGGCGTCTCGCGAGACTGCTGCTCGTCGGGGCGCTGCTCGCGGGTCACCTGCAGTCGGCGAACGCCGCAACCGAAAGCCTGCTGGACGCCGCCAAGCAGCCGCCGAAGACGACCCTGCTCGTGCTCGGCGACAGCCTCACTTGGGGCAGCAACTACTTCGCCAAGGCGCAGTCACGATTGGCGGCCGCCGGAGATTTCGAGTTGGTGGTGGTCGACGGCTGGTGGTCGCGGCGCATTGGCGGCATCGTGTCGACCACCTACTCGGGCACCAACTCCTACCGCAAGCTCGTGGCCGACGGCGTGCGACCGACGGCGGTGATCGTGGGGCTCGGAACCAACGACGTGTACTTCCTCTCCAAACGCCGCGAGTACGCGACGCTCATCCGCGAGCTGATGGACACGATCGGCGCGGTGCCGGTGGTGTGGTACAACGTGAACCGCATCGAGTCGCCGACCATGATCCTGCGTTCGCGGCTCTTCAACGACACGCTCAAGCGCGTGCTCGCGGAGTATCCGTTGGCGAGCATCTACGACTGGGGCGCGCTGGCCAAGGCCAACTCGAACGTGACGGCGTTCGACAAGATTCATCTCACGCCGACTGGCTACGAGGTGCGCACCGTGAAGTATCTGGAGTCGGCGGCGGTGCTCGCCCAGCGCGCGAGCGACATGACCAGCACGACCACGACGACGACAACGACGACACTCGCGCCGACGACCACCGCCACGCCGACCACCACCGCCGTGCCGACCACCACCATCGCCGTGTCGACGACGCTCGCGCCGACGACCACGCTCGCGCCGTAGCGCGACGGCTCTCGGCCTGGCCGCCTCAGCCGTCGAGTGTCTTGCGAATCTCGACGATTTTTTCTGACGAGCGGTTGGCGTCGTCGCCCTGCTCGACGAGCAGCGCCGACCGGTCGCGTGCCGCTTCGCGCTCGGCGATCGTCGTATCGACGCGCGCGAGTGCCGCGTCGACGCCGTGCTCGTGGATGAACGTCGCCCAGTCGACGAGCGCCTCCACCATCTCCGACTCGGGCACCACCGCCACGTTGCGACCCTTCACGAAGAGGTGCCCGCGCTTGTTGCCGGCGGCGATGCCGAGGTCGGCCTCGCGCGCCTCGCCCGGGCCGTTGACCACGCAACCCATCACGGCGATCTGCAACGGCAACTGCTTGTCGGCGAAGGCGTCTTGCGCGCGCTTGGCGACCTCGATCACGTCGATCTCGGCGCGACCGCAACTCGGGCAGGCGATCAGGTCGACGTTCTTGCGCTCGCGCAAGCCGAGCGACTCGAGCAACTGGCGGCCGGCGCGGGCTTCTTCGACCGGGTCGGCGGTGAGGCTGTAGCGGATCGTGTCGCCGATGCCCTCCAGCAACAACGCGGCGATGCCAGCCGTCGCCTTCAGCAGACCGCCCGGCAGCGGACCCGCCTCGGTGACCCCGAGGTGCAGCGGATGATCGGTGACCGCGCTCAGCTTGCGGTACGCCTCCACCATGAGCGGCACGTTGGAGGCCTTCACCGAGATCTTGATGAGGTCGAAGCCGACCTCGTCGAAATACCGCATCTCCGTCTGCGCGCTCTCCACCATGGCGTCGGCGGTGAGCCCGCCGTGCTTCTCGTAGAGCGACGGGTCGAGCGAGCCGCCGTTCACCCCGATGCGAATCGGCACGCCGCGGTCGCGCGCCTCGCTGGCGACGGTCTTGATGTGCTCGGGCTTGCGGATGTTGCCGGGGTTGAGGCGCAGGCCGTGCACGCCGGCCTCGAGCGCGGCGAGCGCCATCTTGTACTGGTGGTGGATGTCGGCGATGATCGGAATCGGCGAACGCGGGACGATCTGCGCGAGACCCTCCGCCGCCTCGATCTCGTTGCACGTGCAGCGCACGATGTCGCAGCCGGCGGCGGCGAGCGCGTAGATCTGCTGCAGCGTGCCCTCGACGTCGGCGGTCTTGGTGATCGTCATCGACTGCACGCTGATCGGCGAATCGCCGCCCACGGCGACCTTGCCGACGTGAATCTGGCGGGTGTGCTTGCGCGCGAAGGTGGCGGGCGCGGTGGTCGAGGTCATGTCAGCCGAGCGGTTGCGTGATGTCGAGGTACAAGCCTGCCACGAGCAGCATCACGAGGAGCACGACGACGCCAGTCGCGATCGGCGCAAGCTTGCGCACGTCGGCGTGGTGGCGGCGGCCGCGCGACGAACGCAGGCGCTCGTACACGGCGACTGCAGCGTGCCCGCCGTCGAACGGCAGCAGCGGGAACATGTTGAACACGCCGACGAACACGTTGACCGCCCCGAGCAAGAGCAGCACGCCCTTCCACCCTTCCTCGCGACCTATCTCGCCGCCGATTTGGCTGGCGCCGACGACGGTGCTCGGTCGCGTGAGCGGGTCGGCGGTCTCGCTGGTCAGGTTGTCGGCGATGTTGATCGGGTTGAGCACGGTGAACACGCCGACCACCGACTGCACCGCGGTCGACGCGACGTCTTGCAGCGCGCGCCACACCGCCTCGCCGGCGCCGAGTTGCACGTAGTCGCGCGACCAGCCCGCGACGCCGAAGAACGGCCATGCGTTCGCGGTGTCCTGCGTGCCGGGGAACACGGTGAGCGTCGGGGAGAACACGAGCGTCTCGCCGCCGCGTTCGACGACGACCTGCACGGTGTCGCCGATCGACTGCGCGCGCACCGCGTCGACGAACTCGCGCGAGGTTCGCGTGGGCACGCCGTCGAACGACACGATCACGTCGCCCGCGCGGATGCCGACGGCTTGCGCCGAGCTGCCCTCGTAGGGTTCTTCCATCACTTCGACGCGGCCGGTCTCGCCGTAGCGGCCCGCAGTCGCGTACACCCCGGCGAACAAGGTGAGCGCGATGACCGCGTGCATGAGCGACCCGGCGGAGATGACGAGCAGCCGCTTGGGGAACGACTTCGACATGTACGTGCGCTGCGCGTCGGCGGGGTCGGCGGCGTCCATGTTGTTCATGCCGACGATTCGCACGAAGGCACCGAGCGGGAACGCGCGCAGTCCGTATTCCACCTCGCCGCGTCGCCACGCTAGGAGGCGCGGCCCGAACCCCATGTAGAACTGCGTGACCTTCATGCCGGTGGCGCGCGCCGTGGAGAAGTGGCCGACCTCGTGGAGGAACACCGACACGATGAGCCCGAGCACGAACACGAGCATCCAGACGTTGTTGCTGCCGAGCCACGCGAGTAAGGCGACGATGATGCCGACGCCGAGCACCGTGGTGGAAAGCGGCACCTTCTCGTCGGACTGGCGGGTCGGGTCGCCGCCACCGCCGACGAGGTCGTTGCGAACGCGCGAATAGAAGTCGCTCACGCGATTACGGTACCCGCGCCCTGTGCGATCGTGTCGACGATACCGAGTGCAATCCGTCGCGCCCTCGCGTCGGCGGCGAGCACGTCGCTCACCTCGCGCAATTCTGCACCGTCGTGGTGCTGCAGCACGGCGTCGTTCACCTCGGCGATCTGCCGCCACGCGATGCGCCCGGCGAGGAACGCCTCGACCGCGATTTCGTTGGCCGCGCTCAACCACGCGGGTGCCGAGCCGCCGGCGCGGCCCGCCGCGTACGCGAGGTCGAGGCAACGGAAGGTGGTACGGTCGGGCGCCTCGAAGTCGAGACGGCGCAACGAGGCCCAGTCGATGGTTCCGAACGGCACGTCGAATCGCCGCGGCCACGCCAGCGCGTACGCGATGGGCAGGCGCATGTCCGGCATCGACAGTTGCGCGATGGTCGCGCCGTCGACGAACGTGACCATCGAGTGCACGACGGATTGCGGGTGCACGACCACGTCGATGCGGTCGTACGCGACGTCGAACAACTCGTGCGCCTCGATCACCTCGAGACCTTTGTTCATGAGCGTCGAAGAATCCACCGTGATCTTCGGACCCATCGACCACGTCGGGTGGGCGAGCGCCGAGTTCACGTCGACGTTCGCGAGCTCTCCGCTGGTCTTGCCGCGGAACGGCCCGCCGCTCGCGGTGAGATGCAGCGTTGCGAGTTCGCGACCGGACGATTCGCTGGCGCGCAGGCACTGGTGCACCGCGGAGTGTTCGCTGTCGACCGGCACGACCGCCGCGCCCGGCGTCGCGCGCAGCGGGCGCACCACCGGGCCGGCGGCGATGAGACTTTCTTTGTTGGCGAGAGCGAGCCGCTTGCCGCGGCGCAACGTCTCGAGAGTGACGGGAAGCCCGGCGAAGCCGACCACCGCGTTGACCACCACGTCGGCATCGCCGACGCACAACGCGATGTCGGCGACGAAGTCCGTGCCCCGGAAATCGGCGGCCAGCCGGCGGCGCGCCGCTTCGTCGACCACTGCGACGACACGCGGGCGGTGAGAAGCGATCTGTTCGCGCAGCAACTGCTCGCTCGACGACGCCGCGAGGGCGACCACCTCGTACTCGCCGTTGCTCGCCGCGACGACGTCGAGCGTCTGGCGACCGATCGAACCGGTGCTGCCCGCGAGGGCAACTCTCACGCTCACGCGACGACGGTCAGGTCGCCCAGGGCGTGAGCGTGACCGAGAGGAAGTAGACGACCGGCAGGGAAATCAACACCCCGTCGAAACGGTCGAGCACGCCCCCGTGGCCCTTCAGCAGGGTGCCGAAATCCTTCACGCCGAGCGAGCGCTTCAGCACCGATTCGAGCAGGTCGCCGATGGGCGCCGCGATCGACAGCGCGACGCCGAGAATCAGCCACTCGGTCAGCGAATCCCACGTTTCGCTCTGCATGCCGATGACGACGACGACCACGAGCGTGGCGATCGTGCCGCCCACGACGCCCTCGAGCGTCTTGTTCGGACTGATCGACTCGCGCAATTTCGTGCGCCCGATCGCCGAGCCGACGAAGTACGCGCCGATGTCGTTGGCCGCGATGCCGAGCACCGCGATGAGCAACGTGTCGGTGCCGATGTTCGGCAGCGCGGATGACAGCGTGGAGAGCCGCAGCACCATCGCGGCGTAACCGCCGAGCAGTCCGATGTACGCGACACCGAGCATCAGCACGCCGAGGCTCTCGATGGCGCGCGAGTGATCGCCGTTCGACCCGACCACCGTGACGGCGCCGGCGATGAACGCGAACGCGACGACCATGGCCATCGCGGTGTGCGACATGTAATACGCGGCGAGCGGAGCGGCGACGCACGCGACCACACCCGTGACGAGCGGCGCGCCGCCGGTGTGCTTGGCAGCTTGAGTGAAGAATTCGAGAGCGGCGAGACCCAAGACCACGACGACGAGCGCCATCACCGCCGCGGGGCCCGCGAACGTGGTGGCGACGAACAACGCGGCGAGAACGAGCCCGACCACGACCGCCGAGCCGAGGTTGCGGTCGCTGCCGACCGTACGCGGCTGGGTGCCGGAGTCGCTGCGCTCGGGACGCGCGCGACGCACCTGAGCAGGACGCGCACCGACGGGACGTCGCGGCGAACGCTCGCCCGTCGTCGGCCGGCGCTGCTCGCCCGTCGTCGGCCGGCGCTGCTCACCCGTCGTCGGCCGGGGCTGCTCACCCGTGCGCGCGCGCATCGTCGGATGCGTGTCCGACGGACGTCGCGCGCGCGGGTCGGTGGGGTCGTTGCCGATCCGGATGCGCCCGGTCGGCACCGGACGAGAGACGGGCGGCGGCGGAACGGTCGTGTCGCGAGTGGTGTCGCCTCGCTGCACGCCGAATCGCGGCGACTCCCCCGTCGGCGCGTCGGACCAGTGCGGAAGCTTGGCGGTATCGCCTTGGTTGACGCTGATGGCCGGCGAGGAATCATCGGAATCGGCGAACTTCACGGCGCCGAACTCTTCGCCGAAATCGAGCGTGGTATCACGGGACTTGTCACGAGGCGTGTCGCGAATCTCGCCGGTCGTCTCGTCGTCGCCCGTTGCGTCGCGTCTGTCGTCGGACATGGTCAGACCTCCATTACTTCATGCTCTTTGCGGGCGGCAGCTTTGTCGATGTTGTCGACATGCTCTTGGGTCATCTTTTCGAGTTCTTTCTCGGCGCGGTCCAGTTCGTCTTTCGAGATGTCGCCGTCTTTCTCCGCGGTCTCGAGCGTCTTGCGGGCGTCACGACGCGCCCCGCGCACCGCCACGCGTCCCTCTTCGGCGATGTGCTTCACGACCTTCACGTACTCCTTGCGGCGGTCTTCGGTGAGCGCCGGGAACGCGAGGCGGATGACCGCCCCGTCGTTGCTCGGGTTGACACCGAGGTTCGCCGCGCCGAGTGCCTTCTCGATGGCGGCGATCGACCCGCGGTCGTGCGGTTTCACGACGAGCAGCCGCGCCTCGGGCACCTGGAAACTCGCCAGTTGCTGCAGCGGCACGGGTGCCCCGTAGTAGTCGACGCTGATCTTCTCGACGAGCGCCGGCGACGCGCGACCCGTTCGCACGGTGACGAAGTGGTGCTGCACGTGCTCGACTGCTTTGTGCATTTTGTCGAGCGACTCGAGCAACGTCTCGTCGATCACGCAACCAGCGTACCTATCTCCTCACCGTTGAGGATCGCAAGCAAGTTGCCCTTCTTCAGCAAGTTGAAGACGACGATCGGCAGTTTGTTGTCCATGCAGAACGTGATCGCAGTCGAGTCCATCACGCGCAGGCCCTTGTTGATCAAGTCGAGATGCGAGATGCGCGCGAAGCGTGTCGCATTCTTGTCCACCTTCGGGTCGGCGGAATAAATGCCGTCGACTCCGGAGTGCGTGCCCTTCAAGATCGCCTGCGCCTCGATCTCGGCGGCGCGCAACGCGGCGGCGGTGTCGGTGGTGAAGAACGGATTGCCGGTGCCGCCGGCGAGAATCACGATGCGGCCCTTCTCCAAGTGGCGCTCGCAACGACGGCGGATGTACGGCTCGGCGACCTTGGGCATCTCTACTGCCGTCATCACGCGCGAATACTGCCCGACACGCTCGAGTGCGTCTTGCAGCGCGAGACCGTTGATCACCGTCGCGATCATTCCCATGTAGTCGGCTTGCGCCTGGTCCATGCCGCGACCGCTGCCTTTGGTGCCGCGCCAGAAGTTGCCGCCGCCGACCACGACCGCGATGTCGACGCCGAATTCTTCGCGCGTCTCTTTCAGTTCGGCGGCGAGTTGCGCGAGCACGTCGTTGTCGATGCCGAAGCCCGATTTTTCGGCGAGTGCCTCGCCCGACAATTTCAATACGACACGCTTCCAGCGGGGCTGGGTGCGCGGTGCCATGCCGTCTCCGAGATTACCCGATTTCGACTTGCGCGAACCGCACGATGGATGCCGAGCCGATGACCTGCTTGACCGACTTCTTGTCGTCCTTGGCGTACGGCTGCTCGAGCAGGCAGAGGTCTTTGTAGAAGCCGTTCAGCTTGCCCTCGACGATCTTGCCGATGGCAGCCTCGGGCTTGCCTTCGTTGCGCGTCGCCGTCTCGAGCGTGGCGCGCTCGGCGGCGACGGCCGCGGCCGGCACCTCTTCGCGCACGAGGTATTTCGGGCGCGCGAACGCGATGTGCACCGCGATGTCGTGCGCGAGTTGCTCCGTCGCGCCCTTCGTCTCCACGACCACGACGTTGACGCCGCGGCCGCCTTGCACGTGCACGTACGAATCCATGGTGTTGCCGGGCGCGGCTTCGAAGCGAACAACTTCACCGAGCTCGATCTTTTCTTTGAGCAAGATCTTCAGGTCGTCGAGCTGCTTGGCGCGCTCGGCCGTCGCCGTCTCGCCTTTGACGCGCACGAGGTCGGCGAGCGCCTGCGCCTCGGCGACGAACGCCTCACTGGATGCGACGAAGTCGGTCTCGCACTTCAGCTTCACGATCGCAGCGAGCGGGCAGTCGATCGACAACGCGACCACGCCCTGGATGTTCTCGCGGTCGGAACGCTTCGCGCTCGCCGCCAGGCCTTTCTCGCGCAGCCGCGTCTTGGCCTTCTCGACGTCGCCGCCCGATTCCTCGAGCGCCTTCTTGCAGTCCATCATCCCCGCGCCGGTCGCCTGGCGCAGCGCCTGCACGTCTTTGGCGTTGATCGCCATCTAGTTCGTGCCCCCTGCGAGCTTGGCGTCGCGCACGGCTTGCGCGGCCTGCGCCTCGGCGCGGGCGCGCTCTTGCTCGGCGGCGAACACGGCGTTGTCGACCACCGCGGTCGCCGGGTTCTGCACGGCACCCGCCGCCTTCTCGGCGATGAAGCGACCCTCGGCGATGGCTTCGGCGATCACGCGCGTCATCAGTTCGTTGGCGCGTATCGCGTCGTCGTTACCCGGGATCGGGTACTGCACGAGGTCGGGGTTCACGTTGGTGTCGACGACCGCGATGACCGGGATGCCCAGCTTGTTCGCCTCGGTGACGGCGAGATGCTCGGTCTGCGTGTCGAGCACGAACACCGCGTCGGGCGGGCGCACCATGTTGCGGATGCCCGACAGGTTGCGCTGCAACTTGGCGAGTTCGCGCGACATGAGCAGCGCCTCTTTCTTCGGGATCTGCGCCCACTCCGGCGACGCCGAGAGACGCTCGAGCTCGAGCATCTTGGTGACGCGCTTGGAGATGGTGCCGAAGTTGGTGAGCATGCCGCCCAGCCAACGCTCGTTCACGTACGGCATGCCGGACTTCTCGGCGTAGTTCTTGATCGGGTCTTGCGCCTGCTTCTTCGTGCCGACGAAGAGCACGACGCCGCCCCCCGAGGCGAGTTGGCGCACGAAGTTGTACGCGGCTTCGACACGGTGGAGCGTCTGCTCCAGGTCGATGATGTAGATGCCGTTGCGCTCGCCGAAGATGAAGCGCTTCATTCGCGGGTGCCAACGCTGGGTCTGGTGGCCGAAGTGCAGGCCTGCCTCGAGCATCTGGCGCATGCTGACGATTGCCATGTCTGTCTCCTTCCTGCGGTTCGGGACTCGGACCGTTGCGCTTTCGGCGACCACAGGTTGCGGTTCGAGGATGGTGGATTTGGAACGCTGCCGACGAATCGGCTCGGGTGACGCTATCGGGCGGCGGCGGACGCGCGGCGCGTCATCACCCGCAGGCCGGGGCCGGCACTGGCACCATCGATGGCACGGTGCCGAGCGTGACGCGAAACCGCGGCCGGGCGACTGCGGAGTGCGGCGTCGCACCGCCAGAGACACCGCGTGACACGCCGCCCGAGAAGCCGAGCGGGTCGACGTAGGTCTCCCCCACGCGCACGCCGACGTGCAGCGCGGCGCCCGCCGTGCCGAGACGATCGCCGACGCGCACCGCGACGCCGCGCGCGACCGCGACGGAGCCGAGCCCGCCGTAGGTCACCCGCACGCGCGGGTCGGCGTCGGCGCGCACCACCACGTAGTTGCGCCCGCCGACGCGCCCGGCGAACGTCACGCTGCCGCGCACGCCCGACACGACCGGCGTGCCGGCGGCGACGGCGTATTCGATGCCGCGGTTGCCGGCGCAACGCTGGCACTCGGGGGCACGAAACGGGTCGACGACGCTCGCCCCGGCGGGCAACACGAGGCACACCGATGCGAGGAATGCGAGCACGACCGGCGCGTCAGCGGAAGTCGGCGGCAGCCAGACGACTGCGCATCAGCAACACGGCCTTGGCGTGAATCTGCGAGACGCGACTCTCCGTCACGTCGAGCACTTCACCGATCTGCGCGAACGTGAGGTTCTCCTCGTAGTACAAGAGCAACGTGGTGCGCTCGCGCTCAGGCAACCGGCGGATGGCATCGCGCATCGCCCGGCGCAGTTCGCCCGACTCGATCGCTGCGTCGGGATTCGTCGCGCGCTGGAAGTCGCTCGACTCGGGTGCCGCGCGCGAGTCGAGCGCCACGTGGTCGAGCGGACCGATCGCGCTCGACGCGACGTCGGAGAGCCACTCGTTCAACTCATCCACGCCGATCGCGAGTCGGCCCGCGATCTCGGCGTCGGTCGCCGTGCGCCCGAGCTCGTTCTGCAGGTCGACGATCGCCGACTCGATCTGGCGCGAGCGCGCGCGCACCGAGCGCGGCACCCAGTCGAGAGCGCGCAGACTGTCCAAGATCGCGCCGCGGATGCGCGGCACTGCGTACGACTCGAACTTCACCCCTTCGCTCGGCGAGAACTTGTCGATCGCCTGCACGAGGCCGACCACGCCGGCACTCACGAGGTCGTTCGTCTCGACGCGCTTGGGCAATCCCGCCGAGAGTCGTCCGGCGACGAACTTGACGAGCGACGCGTAGTGCACGACCAACCAGTCGCGCGCGGCCGGCTCCTTCGCGCCGTGCCAGCGCTTCCACGCTTCGTCGACGGTGAGACGTTCGGGCCGCGGGTTCATGCGCGCGGATGCGACGCCGCGTACGCCGTCTTCAGTCGTTCTTTGCTCACGTGCGTGTAGCGCTGCGTGGTCGCCACGTCGGAGTGCCCGAGCAGTTCCTGGACCGCGCGCAAGTCTGCCCCGTTGTCGAGCAGGTGTGTGGCGAACGTGTGGCGCAGCGCGTGCGGATGAGTGGGCGACAGCGCACGGTCGTCGATGATGCGCCGCACGTCGCGCGGCGTGAGTCGCTTGCCGCGGTGGTTGACGAACAACGCGAGCTCGTCGATGCGCGCCGCACCGCGCGCCGTGTCGCCGTTCGTGTCGCCGACCGTGTCGTCGATCACCGCGCCGCGCATCGGCATCCACGCCCGCACCGCGTCGAGCGACGGCACGCTGACCGGCACCTGGCGCTCCTTGTTTCCCTTGCCCATCACGCGCACGACGCCGCGGCGCGAGTCGAGCGAGTCGACGTCGAGCGAGCACAGTTCGCTCACCCGCAGCCCGCTGCCGTACAACAGCTCCGCCACGGCATCGTCGCGCAGATGCCGCCAGCGCGGATGCCCGGCCGGCCGCCCCTCGAGCAACGCGCGCAGTTGCTCGGCGGTGAGCACCTTGGGCAGGCGGCCCTTGTCGGCCGGCGTCTTCACGCCGAGCGTCGGGTCGGCCTTGATCTTCTTGTTGCGCGCCAGCCAACCGAAATACCGCGCCAGCGACGCCTTCTTGCGGGCGATGGTGCGCCGCGCCATCTTGCGCGTCGTGAGGAACGCGACGTACGAGCGGATGTGCGCCTTGGTGACCTGCCCGGGCGCCGAGACATCGTGGCGCGACATCCAGTCGGCGAAGATGACAACGTCGCGCCCGTACGCGCTCACCGTGTTGGGCGACGACGAGGTGAGCGAAGTGACGAAGCCCGACACGTTCCAGCGGTCGCCGCTCACCTCCACGACGGTAGTTCGGCGCCGAGCTTGCCCCGGGGCGACACGCCACGACCGTCATCGCACGACCCTCACAACGCGACCTTCACGACGCGAGCAACGCTTCCCACCAGCCGGAGTTGGACACCGCCCAACCCTGCGCCTCGAGGCGCCCGAGGCGCAACGCGACTTCTGGCACCGGCAGGTCGAGCACGGCGACGAGCTGCTCGAGCGTGGCGGGTGCGCGCGCGAGAGCATCGAGCACCGCGCGATCAGCCGGCGACGGACGCGCACGAGCATCGCTGGATGCCGACAATCGCCGGTGGTCGAGGCCGAGCGCGATCAGCACGTCGTCGGCGTGGCACACGGTGGTCGCGCCGTCGGCGATGAGCGCGTTGGTACCGGCGCTCGACTCGTTGTGCGGCGAACCGGGCACGGCCATCACGGTGATGCCGCGCTTGGCGGCTTCGTCGACCGTGATCATCGAGCCGCCCGACGCGCGCGACTCGACCACGACGAGCAGTTCGCTCACCGCGGCGAGGATGCGGTTGCGCAGCGGAAAGCGGAACGCGTCGGGCGCGCAGCCCGGCGGAGACTCCGAGACGATCACGCCGCGGCGCGCGACCGCCGCCCACAACGCGGCGTGCTCGCGCGGATACACGATGTCGAGCCCCGACGCCACCACGGCGATCGGCGGCGCGACGGACTCGTCTTCGTCGTCGAGCGCGCCGCGATGCGCCGCCGCGTCGATGCCGCGCGCAAGCCCCGACACCACCGACACGCCGCTGCGCGCGAGTTCGCGCGACATCCGCCTGGCGAAGTGGCGGCCGGCGGCACTCGCCGCGCGCGTGCCGATGACCCCGACGCGCCGCTTGGCAAAGACCGACATGTCGCCGACCGCAAAGAGCACCGCAGGCGCCGCAAAGTCGCCGCGCAACGACGCCGGATACTCGGGGTCGTCGCGCAGGATCACCCGCATCGCGTGGTCGGCGAGCGCCGCAGCGGTGCGTGCGAGCAGTTCGTCGGTGGCCTGGCGGCGCAGCGAGCGGCCGAGGTGGTCGTGGGCGAGCATCGCCGCGATGTGCTCGTGCGGTGCGAGGTCGCCGCGCAACGTGCGCCACGCGTCGTGCACGCCGAGCGTCGAGAGCAAGGTGCGCAATCGCTGCGGACCGATGCCGGGCAGCGACGCGATGGCGGCGGCCACCACTCGGCGGTCGTGCACAGTGTGGTGCACAGTGTGGTGCACAGTGTCGTTCATCGTGCGCCGCTGGTCAGCGTGGCGAGCCCGGTGCGCATGGCGAGCGCCGTCGCAAGATGCTCTTCGCCGACCACTTCGGGCATTCCGTCGAGGTCGGCGATCGTGCGCGCCACGCGGCGTACGCGGTGCAGTCCCCTGCCGCTCAGGCGGCCGACTTCGAGTTCGCGGCGCAGCACCGCGCGCGCAGCGGGGTGCAGCGGCGCCGTGCGATCAAGGTCGTCGACCGCGATGGCGGAGTTCGACGACGCCCGCGACCCGTGCGCGCGCTTTGCGTCGCCGTTGCGTTGCGCCGCACGCTCGCGCACCCGACGCACACGTGCCGCGACCACCGCCGACGACTCGCCGCGCGCGCCGTCGACCAGGTCGTCAACCTGCGGCAAGCCGACGTTGACGCGCAGGTCGAAGCGGTCGAGCAACGGACCGGAGAACCGCCGCAGGTAACGTGCTCGCGCGGCGTCGTCGCAGACGCACACCCCGGGCGTTCCCGCGCCGCACGGGCACGGGTTTGCCGCGGCAACGAGCAAGAATCGCGCTGGAAACGTGAGCGTCGTGCGGGCGCGCGACACGTGCACCACGCCGTCTTCGAGCGGCTGGCGCAGCGCGTCGAGCACGCTCGGGGCGAACTCGCCGAGTTCGTCCAAGAACAGCACGCCGTCACTCGCCAGCGAAATCTCGCCCGGTCGCATCGCGACCGTGCCGCCGCCGATCAGGCCGACGAGCGATATCGAGTGGTGCGGCGAGCGGAACGGAGGCAGGCTGACGCGCCCGCCCGACGGCACCGCCACCTGCGCGGCCGAGTGCACCATCGTGCACGACATCGATTGTTCTTCGGTGAGCGGCGGCAAGATGCCGGGCAGGCGTCGCGCGAGCATCGACTTGCCGGCGCCGGGCGGCCCGACGAGCAGCAGGTGATGGCCGCCGGCGGCTGCCACTTCGAGCGCGAGCCGCGCGACGGGCTGCCCGCGCACGTCGCTGAGATCGGGCACCGACGTCTCGGCGGCCGGTGCGTGGCGGCTGTCGCAGTCGAGCCACTGCGCCTCGCCGCGCAAGCAGGCGACGGCGTGCGCGATGTCGCTCGCCGCGACGACGTCGTTCGCACCCGCCGCGCGCGCCGCAGGAACGTTGTCCGCCGCGACGACCACGCGACGGTCGCGCACCGCTGACACGAGCGGCGCCGCACCGACCACGCCGCGCAGCGATCCGTCGAGGCCGAGTTCGGCGACGAACGCGTGCGACAGCGCGAGCTCGGCGGGCAGCTGCTCGTCGGCGACGAGCACCGCGACGGCGATCGCCAAGTCGAGACCCGAGCCGCCCTTGCGCTCGCCGCTCGGCGCGAGGTTCACCGTGATGCGACGATTCGGCCACGCGAACCCGCGCGAGAGAAACGCGGCGCGCACGCGGTCGCGGCTCTCGCGGCACACCTCGTCGGGCTGGCCGACGATGGTGAAGCCCGGCAAGCCGACGCCGACGTGCACTTCCACGTCGACGGCGCGCCCGACGACGCCGAGCAGCGTGGTCGAGCGCACTGACGCGAACATGCGACACCTCCGAGGAATCCTGCGTTGCCGGGCCGTCACCTGTGAGACTTGGACGGCGATGAGAACTACGCGGTGGTGTGTGCACGAGACCGGCCGGTTCGGCGCAGGTTTTCTCCGCACGCGCCCACGGCTCGCCCCGTTCGCCGGCGCGGTCGTGCTCGTCGCGACCGCGCTCGCCTCGGCCGGTTGTGCCGAAACGCCGCGCACCGCCACCAATTTCTGCCGGGTGCTCGCCGACCGTATCGACGAAATGGTCGTGCCGCCGACCGACAACGACGACGTCGCACGGCTGGTCGAGCACTACACGCGGCTCGCCGAGGTGGCACCGCTCGCGATCGAGGACGACTTCGTCACGCTGCGCGACCTCTTCGTCGCCGCGTCAGAGGTGCGGGCCGCGGACGAGGCGAGCGTGCAGGCGGTCGCCGATCTCGCCTACGAGGCCGAACTTGCCGCGCAAGAAGCCGGCATCTACGCCGCGGCGACATGCGGCCTGGACCTGTCGACGGGGCTCAGCGTCGACGTGCCGGGCACCGGCGAATAGTCACCGGCGAACAGTCACCGGCAAGTCGTCACCGGCGCAGCGACTAGCGGATCTCGCCGCGCTTCACGATCACCTTGTCGACCAAGCCGTACACCTTGGCTTGCTCGGCGGTGAACCAGCGGTCGCGCTCGGAGTCGCGCTGGATTTCTTCGATCGGCTTGCCGGAGTGGAACGACGTGAGTTCCGACATGCGCCGCTTGGTGTACGCGAGCTGCTCGGCCTGGATCGCGATGTCCGCGGCCTGACCGCGCAAGCCGGCGAGCGGCTGGTGCATCATGATGCGCGCGTTGGGCAGCGAGTAGCGCTTGCCTTTGGTGCCTGCGGTGAGCAGGAACTGTCCCATTGATGCCGCCAAGCCGACGCACACCGTGGCGACGTCGCAGGCGATGAATTGCATCGTGTCGTAGATCGCCATGCCGGCGGTGACCGAGCCGCCGGGCGAGTTGACGTACAACCACACGTCGCTCTTGGGGTCTTCGCCTTCGAGGAAGAGCAACTGCGCGCAGATCTGGTTGGCGGCCTCGTCGTCGACCTCGCTGCCGAGCATGATCACGCGGCTCTTCAGCAGGCGGTTGAAGATGTCGGAACGGGGGTCCATTCCGCCGTCGAGCGCCATCGGTGCAATCGGTGCGACTGGTGCAGTGGCAAGCGGCGCGTTGACGGGGACGATTGGTGGTGTCATGCGCGCAAGGCTAACGCTTGGCGGGCCCGAGCGGGCTCACATAGGTTTGTGCGTCTCGCGACGGATTCCACTGAACACCACCGCCACCCGCTCGTCGTTCGCCACCGACGCGCGTGCGGCGATGAGACCAGCGAGCCCTGCGGCACCCGTCGGGCTCACGTCGATGTCGGTGGTGCGGTGCGCGAGCGCGTACGCCTCGTGCACTTGTTGCTCGGTCGCGACCACGGGGAGTCCGCCGCTCGCGCGCATCGCCCGGCACACCGGCACCCAGTCATACGTCTCGTCGTCGAGGATGCCGTCGGCGAACGAGTGCGGCGTGTCCGGCCACGGCGTCATGCATTCGCCCCAGTGCGCGGCAGCGGCGAGCACGGTCGCGTATTTCGCGCTCGCCTGCCACGCGCGAGCGAGCGGCGCGCAGCCCTCGGCTTGCACGGCGTGCAACGCGGCGCGAGTGCCGCCGGCATGGAAACCTTCGGCGAGGCACGCGGCGAATGCTCCCCCGCCGGACTGCACGAACAACCGCGCGATGAGCGGCGGCTCCATGTGCTCGGCGACGTACGCCATCTCCCATCCGATCGTGCGGCCGCCGTCGAGACACCACGCGTTCTCCGGGCCCTGCACGCCGAAGGGAATCGCTCCGTCGCACACCGCGGCGCGGAAGCGGTGCACGCACGGGTCGCCCGGCGGGTCGGTGCGCAGCCGCGGGCAGTGCAGCACGTCGGCGCGCAGATCGCGCAGTCGTTGAACGAGCGCCGCGTCGGCGTGTTCGGGCACGAACACGCGGATCGGCCAGTCGACGGCGCGCGCGAGCGTGCTGGCGGCGAACGCCGCGTTGCCGCACGAGGCGATGGCGAGCGGCGGGCGTGTCGCGGGTTGCCACGGCGCGAGACCGAGGCGTTCGGCGGCGACGAGGTGCAGCAGCGCAGTGAAGAGATGGCGCGCCTTCTGCGAACCCGCCACGTTGTGCGTCTCGTCTTTCACCCACACGCCGCCCGTCGCCGAGAACGCGAGCGCGTCACTGAGCGCATCGGCGCGCGCGAACGGCGTGAAGACGAACCCGGTGCCCGCCACCGCGGCGATACGCGCGTCGAGCGAGACGATGAGGTCGTCGCGCTCGCCTTCGGTCATGCCGTGTGCCGCGGCGAACGCGTCCCACGCGAGATGGCGACGATACGCGACGAACGGGTTGGCGTGCTTGGTGCGCCGCAGCGGCGCGACGTCGCTCTCGATCAACAACACGTGGTGGCGGTCGTCGTCGGTGGAGTTGGGACAGCGCCACGCCATCACCGCGTCGACCGCGACGCGCGTGCCGCACGCGGCGCAGCGGAACCCGCGCACGATCGGCGGCACGGCCTTGGGGTTGGCGCGCGGCAACGATGAAGCGCTCATGTCGGTCGGCGGCGCGCCGCGGCGCTCATTCAGCCTGCGACGCGACGATTGAAGTCGTCGATCATCGCATCCCACGCCGGCACGAACCGGCGCAGCCCGCGCCAGAACTCCTGCGAGCGTCGCGACTCGAACACCTCGAACGGCGTGCCCTGCTGCTCGACCCACGTGTAGTAGCCGAGGTTGAACACGCGGTTGCGGTCGCGCTCGTTGCAGTCGATCATGTTGTCGGTGTCGACGCTGCCGAGATGGCGGGCGAACGTGTCGGCCGCCTCGCGCGCGCCGAACCCGCCGGAGTAACGCTTGGCGAGCGTCTTGCGGCGTTCGCTCGGGTACAAGTCGGCGCCGTCGGTGGCGATGGTGATGATGGCGTCGTTGGCTCCGTATCCGCGCAACTTGGCGACCTTGATCGCCGCGATCACGTTGGCGATCGCGGAGAATCCGAAGTGCGCGAGCGTCTGCACCACGTGCGCGGGCACGCGCTTTTTGTCGCGCAGGTACGCGAGCCCCGCGTCGCTGTTGAACAGCACGTCGAGATCGTCGGTGGCACGGTCCGACACGTCGATGACGAGGTCGGTGTTCATCACGTTGTGGATGAGCGGGATGTGCTTGTCGCCGATGCCCTGGATGTTGTGCTCGCCGAACCCGTTCTCCAGCATCGTCGGGCACTCGAGCGCCTCGACCGCGCCGATCGAGGTGCCGTACAGATCTTTCAGCCGGTCTCCTGCAGCGATGGTGCCGGCCGAACCGGTGGCGCTGGTGAACGCCGCGAGACGCAGCGACGGGTTGGCGGCGCGCATATTGTCGTGCACCGTCTCGAACACGTGCGCGAGCGCGCTGCCTGTGACCTGCCAGTGCACCAGATGGTTGGCGAACTCGCAGAACTGGTTGAAGATGAAGTTGCGCGGGTCGCGACGCATCTCGTTGCACGCGTCGTAGATCTCTTTCACGTTGCTCTCGGTGCCCGGCGTGCGGATGACGTCGCTCGGGTCGCTCGTCCATTTGTCGAGCCAGTCGAAACGCTCCTGCGACATGCCGGCCGGCAGCACGGCGACGCCGCGCGCACCCATGATCTTGCTGATCGCCACACCGCCGCGCGCATAGTTGCCCGTCGACGGCCAGATGGCGCGATGGTAGGTGGGGTCGAATTGTCCGGTGATGATGCGCGGCGCGAGGCACGCGTACGCGGCAAGCACCTTGTGCGCGGTGATCATCGGGAAGCGGTCGCCGAACACGACGATGATCGGGCTCGCGACGCCGGTCAGCGACGACGGCAGCACCACGTGGTCGGGCACCGCGACGCGTGCGCCGGCCATGTCGTTGTACCAGTGCACGCGGAAGAGGTTGCGCGGGTCGGCCGCGTTCTTGTCGACTCCCTTGGTGATCGACGCATCGATCGTGCGCGGGTCGGTGAGTTGCGCGAACGTCGGCAGCACCACTTTGCGCTCGCGACAACGCGCCACGGCCGCCGCGAGCGCCTTGTCGTCGACGACGCGGTCTGCCAAACCGAGTTGGTCGACCAGCGCCGCGGCGTGCTTGGCGTCAGGCGCGGTCAGCGTCACCTTTACATTCTGTCAAACGAGCGACGGCACTACTACCCTGAACGAAAGCGGGCCGGCGTAGCCCAATGGCAGAGGCACGGCGCTTAGGACGCCGCCAGTGAGAGTTCGAGTCTCTCCGCCGGCACGAGATGCGCAGCATCCACGAACTGCCCACGCCCGTCGCGCTGGTGGATGCCGACGCGCTCGAGCACAACCTCGCCACGATGGCCGCCGTCCTGCCCGGCGCGCGACTGCGCCCGCACGTGAAGGCGCACAAGAGCACCGCGCTCGCCGACCTGCAGCGCTTCCACGGACACCGCAACTTCACCTGCGCAACCGTGCGCGAGATGATCGGCATGGCGCGCGCCGGGCTTGGCGACGACCTGCTGCTCGCCAACGAAGTGGTCGACGAGGGCCGCCTGCGCGCGCTCGCCGCCGAGCAAGATGCCGCAATGATCACCGTGGCGGTCGACTCCGACGCCACCGTCGACGCCGCTGCGCGCGCCGGAATCCGCCACGTGCTCGTCGACGTGAACATCGGCTTGCCGCGCTGCGGATGCCCGCCGCACGACGCCGCACGCCTCGCCGACCGCGCGCGGTCGCGCGGGCTCATCGTGCGCGGCGTGATGGGATACGAAGGCCATCTGATGGTGAGCGGCGACCGTGACGCGCAGCGGCGCGACACGCTGGCAGCGATGTGCGTGCTGCGCGACGCCGCGACGCAGGTCGGCGGCGACATCGTGTCGGCGGGCGGCACCGGCAACCACGACATTCATGCCGCACACCTGGACGAGACCGGCGTGACCGAGGTGCAGGCCGGCTCGTACGCGCTGATGGACACGTATTATTCCACGCTCGGGCTGCCGTTCCGTCAGGCGCTCAGCATCCTCGGCACCGTCGTGTCGACGCAAGAAAAATGGGCGGTCGCCGACGTGGGGCTAAAGAGCCTCGGCATGGACCACGGCAATCCGACCATCACCGGCCACAAAGTGTGGTTCTGCAGCGACGAGCACGTCACGTTCGCCACGGAGAAGCCCGGCGCCGCGTCGGGTGGGGGTGCACCCCGCACCGAGCCGGGCGAGGCTGCGGCGCGCGCCGAGCCGGGTGATGTCGCGACGCGCGCCGCACAGCCGGCGGTGGGCACGAAGATCCGCGTGCTGCCCGCGCACGTCGACCCGACGATGGCGATGCACGAGCATCTCTGGCTGGTGCGCGGCGACGAAGTGCTCGACTGCCTGCCGATCGACCTGCGCGGTTGGTAACACGGCGCCGCACGCACGGCGCAACGCGCGCGGCTCAGGTCGCGACGAGCAGCGCCGCAAGCGCGCGGAACGCCCGGCCGCGGTGGCCGAGCGCGTGTTTTTCGTCGACTTCCATCTCGGCGAACGTGCGGCCGTCGCCCCCGCGCGGCACGAACACCGCGTCATACCCGAACCCGCGCGCGCCGCGCTCGCTCTCGGCGATGACGCCTTCGCACACACCTTCGGCGAATCTCTCGCTGCCGTCGGGGTACGCCACGAGTGCGACCGTGCAAAAGCGTGCGGTGCGCGACGCGGCCGGCACGCCGCGCAACGACTCCAGCATCTTCGCGCGGTTGTCGGCGTAGGTGGCGTGCTCGCCGGCGAACCGCGCGGTGTGCACGCCGGGCGCGCCGCCGAGCGCGTCGACTTCGAGCCCGGTGTCGTCGGCGACGGCGGGCAGGCCGGTGGCGTCGCAGACGGCGCGGGCTTTCAGGCGCGCGTTGCCCAGCAGCGTGTCGGCGTCTTCGACGATGTCACCGACCGACTCGGGTCGCGGCAGCAGGTCGGCGATGCCGCGCAACAATCCGCGGATCTCGTCCACCTTGTCGGGGTTTGCCGACGCGCAGACGAGACGAATCACGTGCGCGCCGTGTTGCTCACGCGCGCGCTGTCGGCGGCACGGCGATGACGCGTCGCTGGTGCTCGAACACCTGCGCGAGTCCGCCCTCGGCCAAGGCGAGCAGCACGTCGAGCTGCTCGCGCGAGAACGCCTGACCCTCGGCAGTGCCCTGCACTTCGACGAAGCGCGCGGCGCCGCCGGCGAGCGGGGCGAGCATCACCACATTCATGTCGACTTCGGCGGTGGAGTCTTCGACGTACGGCAGGTCGATGATCGGCGTGCCCGAATGAATGCCCACGCTCACCGCGGCGCACAACGAATGCAACGGGTGCTGCGTGATCGAACCACTCGCCACCAACCGCGACAGCGCGTCGTGCAACGCGATGTACGCCCCGCAGATGCTCGCGGTGCGGGTGCCACCGTCGGCTTGCAGCACGTCGCAGTCGAGCAGCACTTGCCGCTCGCCGAGCAACTGCATGTCGCACGACGAGCGCAGCGCGCGGCCGATCAGCCGCTGGATCTCCACGGTGCGGCTCGACTGTTTGCCCTTGGCTGCTTCACGGTCGACTCGCTCGGGTGACGAGCCGGGCAGCATGGAATACTCCGCGGTCACCCAGCCTTGGCCGCTGCCTTTCATCCAGCGCGGCACGTCTTCGTCGACCGAGGCGGTGCACAACACGCGCGTGCGACCGAACGACACGAGCACGCTGCCCGACGCCATCTCGGTGAAGTCGCGCTCGAAACTGATCGGGCGCAATTCGTCGGGGCGCCGACCGTCGGGGCGTCTGCCGCTCATGATGCGGCTCCAGAATGCCACGCCGAGACATCGCGCAGCTCGGGCCCAAGGAGCCGCCGACCGAGCGCGGCGAACGCATCGACGTCGCCCGACGAGAGGAATCGCCGCCGAGCCTGTGCGCCGGCCGCTGCCGCCAAGCCCCGCGACTCGAGCAATTCGCGCACCGCGAACGCCGTCTCGTTGGCGCTGCTGACGAGCACGACGCCCTCGCCCATCACGCGCTGGATCACCGGCGCAAGATACGGATAGTGCGTGCAGCCGAGCAACAACGCATCCACGCCGGCGTCCTTCACCGGCGCGAGCAACCGCCTGGCAAGCAGCGTGACTTCCTCGCCGTCGGTCTGGTCGCGCTCGACGAACTCGACGAACCCCGGACACGCCGCGGAGGTGAGCACCACGTCGGCACCGGCGGATTCGATCGCGGCGTCGTACGCACGCGACGCAATCGTGCCGACGGTCCCGATCACGCCGACCTTCCCGTTGTGCGTGACGCGCGCCAACGCGCGAGCGCCGGGCTCGACCACGCCGACGACCGGCACGGTGAGCGAACGCGACAACGCGTCGAGCGCCAGCGACGCGGCAGTGTTGCAGGCGACCACGATCATCTTCACGCCGTGGTCGCGCGCCAGGCTCTCGGCGAGTTCCACTGCGTAGCCGCGCACCTCGTCGGCGGGCTTGTTGCCGTACGGATAGCGGCCGGTGTCGCCGATGTAGACGAGCGACTCGTCGGGCATCAAGTCGATGAGCGAACGCACGACGGTGAGACCGCCGAAGCCGGAGTCGAACACGCCGATCGGGCGTTCGCGCACATCCGCCATGCACCTCTCAGGCTATTGCGCAGAAGGAGTCGCTTAGAAGTAGATGACGCGCTCGGCGTTCGCCGCCGCCGTGTCGAGGTCGACGGTGTAGGCGCCGGTCGACAGATACTTCCACCCGCCGTCGCAGACGATGAAGACGATGTTGGCGCTCTCGCCGCGCTCGGCGACCTCGCCGGCCACCTTCAGCGCACCGGCCAGCGAAGCACCCGACGAGATGCCGGCGAAGATGCCGCACTCGCGCACGAGGCGGCGCGTCATCTCGATGCTCTCGCGCGGTCGCACGATGCGCTTGCGGTCGAGGATCTCGCGACCCTTCCACAACTCGAACACCGGCGGAATGTAGCCGTCGTCGAGGTTGCGCAGGCCTTCCACCAACTCGCCGAGCGGCGGCTCGACGGCCACGATCTGCACCGCGTCGTTCTGCTCTTTCAAGTAGCGACCGGCGCCCATCAACGTGCCGCTCGTGCCGAGCCCGGCGACGAAGTGGGTGATCTGCGGGCAGTCGCGCCAGATCTCGGGCCCGGTCGTCTCGTAGTGCACGCGCGGGTTGGCTTCGTTGGAGTACTGGTGCAGGAAGCACCACTCAGGGTGCTGCGCGGCGAGCGCCTCGGCGCGGCGCACCGCCCCGTTCGAGCCTTCGCCGCCGGGCGTGAGGATGATGTCGGCGCCGAACACCTCGAGCATTTGCCGGCGCTCGACCGACACGCTCTCGGGCATGAGGATGGTGATCGGGTTGCCGGTGATGCGCGCGATGGCCGCGAGCGCGATGCCGGTGTTGCCCGACGACGGCTCGAGAATGCGCTGGCCTTTCACGAGTCGCCCCGTCGCGTACGCGCGCGTGATCATCGCCTTGGCGATGCGGTCTTTCACCGAGCCGAACGGATTCTGGTTCTCCAACTTCGCGAACAGTCGCACCGCGGGAGACGGCGACAACTGGCTCACGTCGACGAGCGGGGTGTTGCCGATCAGTTCGAGCACGCTCGACGACGACCGCTCGGCGATGCCGGTCGCGATGTGGTCGGTCATGTCGTGCTCC
>Ga0233424_10000883_pt1 | contig 31597 bp, 39 predicted proteins | sample Watercolumn_Towu_FD_181011 | JGI IMG/M metagenome (GOLD analysis project Ga0233424, IMG submission 181011) | Freshwater microbial communities from Lake Towuti, South Sulawesi, Indonesia - Watercolumn_Towuti2014_125_MG | ecosystem: Environmental > Aquatic > Freshwater > Lake | place: Indonesia... | reverse complement strand
GTACCGCGCCAGTGCCTCGGCTTCTATTCGTCGCGGGAAGTGACCGGGCACTACACGACGTGCAGTGTATGATGGGGAAAGCAACTTTTATTCAAAAGATGTTCGTATTTGGGGGTATGGATACCACGCTCATGATGACCTCTTCGTTCAGATCTCACGGCAATATGCAAGTAAAACAAAATATTGTCAAATACAGCGGAAGCCGCAGCGATGTGCCGCGGCTTTCGAGGGTGAGGCTACGGAATGAGACCGTTGACTTGGAGAAGTTTGATGACGACGCCGATCGCTAACATGCCCGCGATGACGACCCACTTCCGCATGCTGCCCTTCGGCTTTTTTGGTTGGCGAAAATCCTTGAATTCCCAGTTGCCATGAGATGGCTGCGGGGGTCCGTCGCCTAAGAAAGCCATAGCGTTTCCTCGTGCTTGTTCGTTCATTGTACCTGCAAAAATCGTAGCACCGGGCACATCATGGTCAAACTTTTGACGCACCCATGCGTTCTGGTAGGATTGGCCCCTTGCAAGTTCTTTGGAGGACCTGATGAGTAGTAGAGAAGCAGATACAGAGGAGATTGTGGACGCGTTTCGTGAAGTGCCATGGTTTAACGCCGGAACAGCTCGCCAAGTTGCGGGCCGACCTTGGGCAGTTCGATTTCCTTTTGCGGAAGGCGTGCAACGAGGTGCTTGGAATCGTGAAAAAGAATGAATCCTCTATTCGATGCTGACCATGCACATGATGCCGCTCGCGTTTTTGCGGGCGGTATCCTGTTGTCAGTCGAGTTGCGTTTTCTCTGCTCCTGTGCAAAAATATGTTTTTAGGGTGTCTTGTACACCGCTTGTTGCAGACATAGGGAGGAGGAAATGCTAGCGACCTTTCACGGGCTTAGGGATGCATCGCTTCCGAAACCGCCTCGGCAGTGCATTGAGGGAACACTTGTCGATCAAGCTGATCTTCTCGGGCGGTTGCAAAGAAAATACCGCGCCGAGAGTGTTACGGAGGTCTTCCGGACTGCATACGCGGCATTCAATGGCGAGCAGGCGGCGAAGCATGCTGCAGCCGCGAGGCGGATCGAGAGTGATCTCCGAGATTACGACTGTTCTGGCGAACTCCCACACTACGTGCTCTATCAGGTGAAATATCTGGATAGGCCATGAATAAACGCCGCAGCCGGTCCCTGACTGGCTGCGGTGAACTCTTTCATATAAGGTAGATACATGCAGCGCGCCGATCTCGACCAGTACGACCTGCCGGACAGCCCGGGGGTCTATATATTCCGCGGCCCGAAGCGGGAGGTCCTGTATGTGGGCAAAGCGACCTCGCTGCGCGACCGGGTGCGCAGCTATTTTGCGAGCGACCTCATCTCGGCTCGCGGCGGCCGGGTCGTCGCGATGGTCGAGCGCGCGGCGCATCTCACCTGGCAGGAGACCGGCAGCGTGCTTGAGGCTTTGATACTCGAAGCGAATCTCATCAAGGCGCACCAGCCGCCGTACAACGTTGACGAGAAGGACGACAAGAGCTGGAACTATGTCGTCATCACGAAAGAAGCATTTCCACGCATCCTCCTGGTGCGCGGGCGCGAGCTGCACCAGTGGGAACCGGGTTCCACGCTGCGCGTGTTCGGCCCGTTCCCCGAGGGAGGCTCGCTGAAGGAGGCGTTAAAGATCGTACGCAAGATATTCCCGTATCGCGACACCTGCATCCCGTGTCCCGAGCAAATGAGGAAGGCTAAACCTTCCTCAAAGTGCCGGACGTGCTTCAATGCACAGATAGGGTTATGCCCCGGCGTCTGCTCGGGAGTGATGGATGTGAAGGAGTACGCGGTGACGATCAAGCACATTACGCAGTTGTTCTCGGGCAACATGCAGGGTCTCAAGCGCGCGCTCGAGCGTGAGATGAAAGCGGCGGCGAAAGGGCACGAGTACGAGAAGGCGGCGGCGTTGCGACGACAGGCGGGAGCCCTTGAGTATATTCAGGACATCGCGCTTATCAAAGCTGATCGTGGGAACGGCGGCAGTGCTGGCATGAGAATCGAAGCATATGATGTCGCCCACACCGCCGGGCAGGAGACTGTCGGCGTCATGGTCGCGGTCACACGCGGGGTGCCGGTCAAGAGCAGCTACCGCACGTTCAAGATACGCGAAGCGACCAACGACGATCCGAAAGCGCTCGCCGAACTTCTGTCGCGCCGGTTCGCACATCCGGAGTGGCAGTATCCGCGCATCATCGTGGTAGATGGCGGCAAGATCCAGCTGCGCGTGGCAGAGCGGTTGCTGGAGCAGGCGGGCATGCAGATCCCTATCGTCGGTCTCGTGAAGGACGAGCGGCATAAGCCGCTGCGCTTGATAGGCGACGAGCGCGCCATCGCGCTCCATGAGCGCGAGATACTGCTAGCCAACAGCGAGGCGCACCGGTTCGCCATCTCTCGGCATCGTCGGCGCTTGGGGAAGCGATTGACGACTGACTAATCAAATTGTACAAAGGTGTCTGTTGTAACGGAATCAGGGAGTTTCCCATGTCGACGAAGACCACATTTCGTCCTTTGGCTAGGGGTTGGTATCGTCTTAACCAATACCCCTTCACTCGCGTGAAGAAGTCGAAGTTGGAGGCGATGCGCCGGCATCGCACAAACAGCGGCCGTCCCACTCTTGCAGAGCAGGAGAATCTCTCGGCCCAGTCCGCCAGTTTGCGTTCGAGAATTGATAAGCTGATCGATCGCTCAGGCAGGCCCGCGGGGCAGCAGCCATACATCGGGCAGGCGCCGTCCGCGTGGGAGGCAATGGTTCGGCGATAGGGAGTTCGCTAGACAAAAAGACGCGGCGGCCGTCAGGCCGCCGCATGTTTTATGCGCGTAAGAGACGTTGTAACTGCAAGAACAGCCGTTACGCCGATCTCTATCTCAAGGCGCCTCATGCTCGAGATCTTGCCAGCTGAGAGAATGACTTCCATACAGATCCTGTTCATCTCGGCAGCGGATCCGCTGCCCGCTGCCTGTTCGATCAAAAAGACACGGAACAGATCTCGGAAGAGTTCCTCGTGATGCTCTCGGGGCATGTCGTGTAAGTGATGGCATGTTGCGTTCATCGGTCCCTCTGGGGGTGCTGCGCTGCAGGGTAGCAGATACCGGCCACCGACACAAAGCTTTGCTATAATTCCGGCATGATACGCACAGTCGTCGGTGTGGTGCGGGGCGGGACATCAAGCGAGTACTCGTTCTCGCTCAAGACGGGTGCCGCCCTCATCGCCGCGCTCCCTGAAGAGAAGTACGACGTGCGTGACATATTCATAGACCGCAACGGCACCTGGTATCTCTACGGAACGCCCTCGACGCCTGTGCGTGCGCTTGCACAGGTGGATGTCGTGCTCAACGCATTGCACGGCGGCGCGGGCGAGGACGGCACGCTGCAGCGGCTGTTGGTGCGCGCAGGCATTCCGTTTTCCGGCTCGGACGCGCGGGGCGCTTCGCTTGCGCTCCATAAGGCGCGTGCACGGGAGCGGCTCGCACAGTTCGGCATCCGCATGCCGCGTGGTATGCACTTCTCGCGCGAGAGCGGTATGCACACGGGCGACATGGCGCGTGCGGTATTCGAACGATTCAGTCCCCCGTACGTCGTAAAGCCCGCGACCGAGGGTGCGTCGGTCGGCGTCGTCATCGCACACACGCTTGCGCAATTGCCCGATGCGCTCGGTGACACGATAGACAAGTATGGCGGCGCGGTCGTCGAAGAATACGTGCGCGGGAAAGAGGCGACGGTGGGCATCATCGAGCGATTCCGCGGCAAAGACGTGTATGCCTTGCCGCCGGCTGCTGTCGTGTACGAGGGTGCTCACCTGACACACGACCACCATCAGGCGGGCGCGATTGCCTACCATTGCCCGAGCCCGTTCTCACATGACGAGAAGTACGCGCTCGAAGAGGCGGCGCGGCTGGCGCATCGTGCGCTCGGGCTCTCCCACTTCTCCCGCGCCGATTTTATGCTTACACCGCGCGGTGTGCCGTACCTATTGGAAGTGAACGCCCAACCGAAGCTCTACGACGGCGCGGCGTTCCCGAAGATGCTGGAGACGGTCGGCTCGTCGGTGGGCGAGTTCGCGGAACATGCCATCATGCTGGCTCGCTCCGTGAAGTGATATGCCCGAGCGCGGAACGGTCACTCTCGAAAAGATGTTCCACTTTCGCTGTGCGGTGTGCGACCGCTGGTGGAGTATTGCCGACGCGCCGGGGAACCCGGCAGAGCGAGAATGGTGGTGCCCCTGGTGCGGGGAAAAACAACCGTTTGTCGATAAGTCACCCAAGACATTAGTCTGATACCGATAGTGACCCAGAAGCAGAGCACCTTGGGCGGTGTCCATGGCGACCAGATGTTCCCGACGGTACTCCGTCGTGGAACATCGAAGTGACCTCGTGTCATGCGGGGAGAGGCAGGGAGTGGAGGACAAGACGCCGAGGGTGTTGATGTAAAAAAGGACGGCGTGCCTACGGCTTCCGTCCTTCTTTCTCGCGCGCTTCGGCGCGCACGAAAGCGAGCAATATTTTCCCGCGTTTCGTGAATGCTATCTGCGCTTTGCCGGATGCTATGCCGGCAGGGTTGTTCAGCGCTTCCCACTCCTTGTGGGCCTTCAAAAAGAGCTGCCGTAACTCATCGAGTGTTTGCCTATTTCGTCTCACCCATATGCTCCTTGTGTGCCTGGTGGACCCTAGCGGATTCGAACCGCTGACATCCACATTGCAAATGTGGCGCTCTACCAACTGAGCTAAGGGCCCGACGCGTATAACATACTATATTTCCGGCGCTTTTCAATACAATCTTCATCCTTTGTCGTGTAGCATGTCGGCAGGACAGGGAGAGACAGCGGCTGTGCCCTGTTGGGAACTTAATCTGCAGCTTGAACTGACTTTCGCGGTTTAAACCGGAGAGTACGGTGCCCTGTCCCCATTTTTAGCGCCGGTATTCCGGCGCTTTCTTTTTGTTTGACTCTCGCAACCTGCTCCTGTACGGTGCCAGCAGGGTGGCCGAGGGCTGCCGCAATCAAGGAAAGGAACCGCCCATGGGGGCTACGCCTAGAATCACTCTGATCGTCGGGCCGGGCGGGCGTGAGCACGCTATCGGTTCGACGCTCTCGCAACAAGGGCACCACGTTCTCTATGCGCCGGGCAACGGTGGCGTGCCGCAGGATCGGCGCATCAAACTCGCGCCGACGGACATCGCCGGCATCGTTGCGGCGGCACGTTCACGAGGCGTCGACATCGTGGTCGTCGGCCCGGAAGTGCCATTGGTGGCCGGGCTCGTGGATGCGTTGACGCGTGCGGGCATTCCCGCGTTCGGGCCGAGCGCCGCGTGCGCACAACTCGAAGCGAGCAAGTCGTATACGAAAGAGTTGTGCCGTCAGTTGCATCTCCCAACCGCGTCATACAAGGTGGCGACCAGTTTTTCGCATGCGGTGGAGTTGATTCGCCGCTGCCCGCGAGTGCCGGTCATTAAAGCCGACGGACTTGCCGCAGGCAAGGGAGTCATCATTCCCGGCACCTGCGACGAGGCGGTGAAGGCGGCGTACGCCATGCTCGAACAACGCCGGTTCGGCATAGCGGGCGCGTCCATCCTCATCGAGGACAACCTCGTATGGGGGCGCGAGGAGCATTGCCGCGAACTCTCGCTCATGTTCCTGTGCGATGGACGCAATGCGCTTGCATTGCCTCCCGTGCGAGACTGCAAGCGTGCGTTCGACAATGACGAAGGGCCGAACACCGGTGGCATGGGCGGGTATTCACCCGTTCCCGCTGCCGACGTTGACATGGCGGAAGAACTGCGTCAGCGGTTCGCGCTGCCGATTCTGGAGGAGATGAACCGTCGCGGGCATCCGTATCACGGGGTCTTGTATCTCGGATTCATGATGACGCCGGACGGACCGTATCTTCTTGAGATCAACACGCGTTTCGGCGATCCGGAGACGCAGATCGTGATGCCGCGACTGGAGGATAACGACTGGTTCGACATCTTCCTGCGCTCGACCCGCTTCGGCGGGCTCGATGGCGTGACAGTGAACGTTTCCAATCAGGTGACGGTCGGCGTTGTTATCGCGGCGAGTGGCTATCCGGAGACGTTCGAGACAGGGTTCCCGCTGGGAAACCTGGAAGCGGCAAACCGGCTTGCGCATGTCTTTCATGCGGGCACCGATCGCTCCGCTGACGGCACCGTCGTTGCCGCTGGTGGACGCCTGCTGACGATTGTCGGTTCGGGTGATGCGTTCGATGCGGCGCACTGGCGGGCGTATGCGGCGGCCGGTCTTGTCTCAAACGGTACGCACACGCGTTTACGCATGGATATCGCCGCGCGGATGCTCACGCCTGCTTAGTTGTCGGTTCTTGAGAATGCCCCTCCCGCACGCGGGAGGGGATTGCTTGTGGTTCATTCGCCGAAGAATAAGGGGTCTGGAGAATCTGGTTGCACACGAAGCCGGGCGCGCAAGCGCCCGGCCTCACTTTTTATGACCGGTGCGGTATAGTGCTGCCATGGCAGCGAAGAAGACTATAGCGGCAACGTATCGACAGCTTGCGCAGTTCGTCTATGAATCCGGCATACACAGCCGCACGCCGCGCTCGGGGTTCTGGTTCCTCGGCAGCGGGCAGCAGTCGGTCGCGGAACACCTGTTCCGCACCGCGTTCATCACGATGGCGTTGTGCCACCTGGAGCCCAAGGCCGACCGCAACAAAGCCATCCTGATGAGTCTCGTCCACGACTTCGGCGAAGGCCGCACCTCTGACCTCAACTACGTACACCAAAAGTATGGCCGCCTGGCCGAGGCGCGCGCGATGGAGGACATCGCAGAGACTGTTCCGTTCGGCGCCGAGATGCACGCGCTCTTCAAGGAGGAACAGGCGCGCGAGACGCTTGAAGCGAAGCTCGTGAAGGATGCCGACCAGCTCGAATGGATCGCCTCGATGCGTGAAGAAGAGGCGAAGGGGAACACGAAGGCAGGCGGGTGGGCCGCTATCGCGTTCAAGCGCCTCAAGACGCCGGCTGGGCAGCGGCTCGGGAAGGAGCTGATGAAGACGCATCCGGATGCGTGGTGGTTTGATGCGAAGGATCAGTGGTGGGTCGACAGGAAGGTGACACAGAAAGGAAGGAAGTCGACCACCAAGAAGCAAGTGAAATGATATGGAGCATATCATCGATTTATTCGTCAGTGTCGTCGGTATCGCCACGTCTTTCAGTTACTATCCGCAGGCGTGGCATATGTACCGGATGCGCTCCGCTGAAGCAGTATCGCCCTTGTCGTTTGTAATTCTTGCGTTCGGAACTACCACTTGGACAGTGTACGGTCTGTACCTACGGAACTGGGTAATCGTGTCCGGTTTTGTGTTCGGCATGATCGGCTCGTGGCTTGTCCTGGGGCTCATCTGGCGGTACCGGCGCGACTCCGATTCTACGCAGGGTTGACACTTGCTATTTTATAGGCCCGCGCTACAATCGCGGGGCAGTAAGTATTTCCATTGGCCTCGGGTCCCAGACCCCGCACAGGGAAAAGGTTGGTTTACTGATTTATAGGTATTTTTCCCCAACAGTACAATGGCAAAGAAGCTTTATGTCGGCGGTCTGCCCTACGCGACCACCGACGCTGATCTCCGCGAAGCGTTCAGCGAGTCCGGCGAGGTCTCCTCGGCGACCGTCATCATCGACAAGATGACCGGCCGCTCGAAGGGTTTCGGTTTCGTCGAGTTCGCCAACGACGCGGAGGCCGATGCAGCGATTAATCGCTGGAACGGCGCCGACTTCGGCGGCCGCTCGTTGACCGTCAACGAGGCGCGCCCGCTTGAGCCGCGTCCGCCGCGTCAGAACGGCGGTGGTGGCTACGGCAACGACCGTGGCGGCTACGGCGGCGGTAACCGCTGGTAATCCCAGCGGCTGCATGCAGCGAGTGCGGCCCCGGCATATGCCGGGGCCGCACTTTTCGCGTCTGCGCTATCCCCACGGCGTCTATGCGGGTTTGGTCCCATGCCGCATAATAGATGCATGAAATGGGGAGCATTGATCGGCTGGGGAATCGTCGTGTACGCCATCGGTACTCTGGTATGGATCGGGCTCACTATCTGGGGGCTCGACGCGGCACCGGGTGCGCAGGCGGCCGTGTATGCGGCAGTAGCGTTTACGGCGCTCGTTGCCGGCCGTTCGCTCGGCTTCTCGTCGTGGAAAGATGTGTTCCCGTATTCGCTTGCATGGACGGTAGTATCCATTGCGCTCGATGCTCTCTATACCGTTCCGCTCTATGGCTGGAATATGTACCATGACCCGCTGGCCTGGACGTTCTACAGCATCGTGCTCTTCGTGCCCCTTCTGTCCCCGTCGCTACGCCCCTCACGCGAGATGCCGCGCGTGGACTGATATGGCTGCTCCTGCTCGTGCCGCGGAGGTGTTCGAAGCGCGAGTAGCGCACTCCGATCGCATGCTGCAGCTGCACCGTACGCTCCTGCGCGCGGCGCTCGGGCTTGCAGGTGCTTTTTTCTGGATCGGCGTGTACCGATACTTCTACCAGCTGTCGACCGACACGGCCGAGGCGTTCGCGCGCACGGCGTTCCTATATGCGCTTTCGCAGGTGGTGACGATCCTTGCCGTGCCGTGGGCGGCACAGCACCTCTCTTCCGGCCTGCGTCGCATCATGGCGCGCGCCGTCTTCGCCGTCTCGCTCGGGCTTCTGTCACTCGGCGTGCTCGGACAGTTCGATAACGGCATCCTGCTGCCGCTCGTGTTCATCGCATACACGCTCCTCTTCGGCCTCTATGCGGCGATGTACCGTACGCCGCATACGGGCGGTCTGCTCACCAAAGCGGGGCGCGTGTGGCGCGGGCTTCGCGAGCTGTGTGTCATCGCGGCACCGGCTCTTGGTGGCTACCTCATGTCGCGCGGGCTGACGCTGCCGGAAGTGCTCGGCATCGGGGGGGCTATTGCAGCACTGTCTTTGGCGCCGCTATCGCGTGTGGCGGAGTCCTACGAGCGCTATGCGCACGGCTATCGGGAGACATTCGGCCGCCTGCTCGACAGGGAGCACCGCGCGCTCCTTTTGCACGGCGTGTGTGCGGGCATCGAGGGCACGGCGCTCCTCTTGGCCTGGCCGATCGTCATTTTTCTCATCACCGATCGCTCATTTTCGCTTACGGGTGCGCTGTTGTCGGTGTCCCTGGTTACCGCCGCCATCGTGCGCGTGCTATGGCGACGCCTGGTTTCCTGGCGCGCGCCGTCCCCGCCGGTTTCGATGGCCTTGGCAGGGTCGCCGTGGATCCTGCGCCTAGTCGCCGCCGCACCGATCGATATAGTAGTGGTCGATGCATACGCACACGGCGGCGCGTCGCCCTCGGAAGGGATAGACCGCGCGGCGTTCGAACAGCATGCCGACGGCGCCGCATATTTCGATGAGTACACCGTGCTCAAGGAGGAAGCGCTTGCGCTCGGGCGGCTGCTTGCGGCGCTCGGCGTGGCGGCGTTCGCGCTCGATGCATCGTTGTCGTTCGCGCTCGTCGCACTGTTCGTCGCTGCAGGGCTCGCATCGATGTTTGCCGTATCGGTGTCGTTGCGCGTCGGGCGGGCAATGTTCTGAATCACGGTTGCGTATCGACGCGTATTCCCGCATGCTTTGTGCATGCGGAAGATACTCGGCCATGTTTTCTTTGCTCGTCCGGCAACGGTCGTGGCGCCGGATCTCCTCGGTAAGTTCCTCGTGCGCCGCACGCCTGACGGCGAGGCGGCGCACATGATCACCGAGGCCGAGGCCTACGAAGGGCACGATGACCGAGCGTCACATGCGTCGCGCGGCAGAACTGCGCGCAACGCGGTCATGTTCGGGCCGCCAGGTCGCTGGTACGTGTATTTCGTCTACGGCATGCACGAGATGCTCAATGTCGTGACCGGCGCCGACGGGTGCCCGTCGGCGGTCCTGCTGCGTGGAGTGGAGGGAATAGTGGGCCCCGGCCGGCTCACGAAGCGGCTCGGCATCAGTCGCACAGAGAACACTCTGCCGGCGTCTAAGGCGACCGGACTCTGGATTGAAGACAGGGGAGTACGCATCATGATGCGACAGATAGAAAAGACGCCTCGCGTCGGCGTCGCCTATGCAGGAGAGGAGTGGGCTGCCAAGCCGTGGCGGTTTGTCGTAAAAAAAGTGATACCCTAGCCTTTCAGCCAGGGTACCATCGCGTCCCCTCTCGTCCCATTGTGCTTGGATCGTATCCGCTTCGAGCAGTGCTTCGTCCATCAAGAAACGGACGAGGTATCGCCGGACGCGCTGGCTCGGTAAGAACCTCGATCTATACCATTCTTGTACGTACGGCACAGATATGCCAAACCAATCCGCTAGCTGCTGGTCAGAGATCGGGACTTCGCAGGTTCGTGCGTCGTCCGCCTCGGTCGTCATGGGGGAGCTCCGTGTGCCGCAGGGCGTGTCTGTATGCAAATCTACACCAGAAGCAGGGTGTTCAAAAGCGAACGGGCGAGAGGCATGCTCTCACCCGGTATTTTCCTGCGGACCGAATTTCTCCTCGGCCTCACTCGTCCCGTGCGCGATGCGCTCAGAGACGAACAGCTCGTGCCGCGTCGCCTGCCTCCCGTTGAGTTTCCGTTTCGTCGGGGGGAGTTTCGCCTTTTTCGGTGGCTTGTGACGCATCGCTTCCGCGAATCGCGCCAGAGCCGCTTCGACCTCCGTCGGTGTCTCACTCGGAATCAGGGTCCTGTTGCTCATCGATTGCTCCGCAATGAGGAAGGGAACGCGATTACTGCTGACAGTATACTATGCAATGAAAAAAGCGCAAGTGTCAATCTAGCCCAGAAGCGCCTGTAAGACAGCCTTCACATCACCGCCGTCGGCGCGGCCGCCGAACTCCTTGATGATGGCACCCGTGAGCTTGCCGATAGCTGCCGGGCCGTCCGCGCCCATCTCGGCGATCTTGGCCTGGGCGACCTTCTCGATATCTTCCTTGCTCGCCATCTGCGGCAGATATGCCTTGATGATCTCAAGCTCCGTTGCTTCTTTGGCGGCCAGTTCCGCGCGACCGCCTTTGGTGAACTGCTCGATGGCGTCCTGACGCTGTTTGCCAAGACGCTTCAGGACCGTCATCTGCTCGTCGTCGGAAAGTTCGTCGGTAGGCTTGCGGCCCTTGGCCACGAGCTCATTGGTGAATGCAGCGAGCGCGCCGCGCAGCGTATCGACGCGCACCTGGTCCTTCGCGCGCATTGCGTCCTTCAAATCCTCTTTAATCTGTTCTTTGGTCATGAGGGAAATATACCAACAAAAAAGAAGCGGCGCGAGGTGTCTCTCGCGCCACTTTCTCCGTCAAACACCGGAACCTTCACTTTGCCGATATCGCGGCGACCAGACAGAGCAGGCCGAAAAAAACGGCATTGCCAACATTTTTTGCTTTCGCCCGATTCTCCGGTATCAATGCGTGGTGAGCATTGACTCCGCTTAGCGCGGCAAGCACCATAGCTATGAAGTAAGGCAGGATAGACAGCAGTACAGACATTTTCAATGCCTCCTTATTTTCACCATTTTATGGCGAATGGATATCCAATCTGGTGAAATTTTAACACCATCATTTACATTTGTCAATACTTGTATCTGGTGTAATAATCACCAGCATGGAATGGCTCCTGGTCGGTTTGTTGGTGGCGAATCTGGCGCTGTTGGCATATTTGGCGTTCGGGCGTAAAGAGGCAAAACGCGATGACGGACAGCTCGTGATGCTGCAGAATCAGCTGCGGCAGATGGAGCGGGCGATGGAGGAGCGCCTCGGCGCGGGTACCGACCGCATGTTCGAGGGTATGCGTGCGCAGTTCGGCGAGAGCCAGCGCCTGGCGACAGACATCCGCGACCTGGTGCACCGCCAGCTTACCGAGGTGGCGAAGGGTGTGGCGGAGACGAACGCCTCGACGCGGCAGGTCTTCACCATCGCCGAGCAGTTGCAGAACCTCGAGAAGGTGCTCAAGCACCAGAAGCAGCGCGGCAACCTGGGCGAGCGTGTGCTCGAGCTCACGCTCTCGAACGTTCTTGCACCGAGCGATTACAAGATGCAGTACCAGTTTCCGGGCGGGGAAGTCGTGGACGCGGCGATATTCACGAAAGAGGGTATCATCCCGATCGACGCCAAGTTCTCGCTCGACAACTACAACCGCGTGGTCAACGAGACCGACGAGGCGCGCCGCGCGGAGCTCGAGAAGGAGTTCAAGAACGACCTCAAGCTGCGCATCGACGAGACGGCGAAATATGTGCGCCCCAAGGACGGGACGTTGCCGTTCGCGTTCATGTACATTCCGGCCGAGGGCATCTACTACGACCTGCTGGTGAACGAGGTCGGCTCGGTGAAGGTGAACACGCGCAACTTGATCGACTACGCGTACAATGACAAGAAGGTGATCATCGTCAGCCCGACGACCTTCGCCGCGTACCTGCAATCGGTCCTCTACGGCTTCAAGACATTCAAGATCGAGGAGACGGCGAAGGACATCGCCAAGAACGTGGAAGCGCTCGGCCGCCACCTCAAGGCCTACGAGGACTACTACAAGAAGCTCGGCGCCTCGCTCTCGACCACCGTCAACCACTACAACGCCGGGTACAAGGAACTGGGGAAGGTGGACAAGGATGTAACAAAGATCTCCGGCATGTCACCGGAGATCGAAGTCGGGCTTCTTGAGAAGCCGGGGGTGGATGTTTGATGTCCCAAATTAGAGACTATCGGTCCAGCCAATGCGATCTCCACCCGCGGAGATGACGATCTCATCTGGGAAGACGTAGTCATATTCTCCATCCAGATCGTTGGGATCGGCGTTGACGTGCCCTGTGATTTTCACGGTGATATCCCGAAATCCGTAGCAGAATAGAATGGCTCGTGCGACGAATTTCCGCATGGCGTCTTTGACGCTCGTATCGCGGAAATTGTTGTCAGCCATCCATTGAGCTAGGACAAATGGGCACCGTTTTTGATTAGGAATGAACATGACCCTCGCTCCTTCTGTAGGGTTGCTAAAATTTTATCACATTTAAAAATACTGTCAAGTTTGCATATTTTGGCTTTATATCGTAGACTGCCGGGACTTATAGCGTATGGCAAAGATTGCGATCATCGAAACCGGCGGCAAGCAGTACCTGGTCACCCAGGACTCCGTGCTGAAGGTCGAGAAGCTCACGGGTATCTCGAAGCCGGGCGACGCCATCACCTTCGACAAGGTGCTCCTCGTCGACGACGGAGCCAAAACCCAGGTCGGCGCTCCGTACGTGAAGGGTGCAGCGGTGGGTGCCGAGCTCATCGAGATGGGTCGCGCGCAGAAGGTCACTTCCATCCGCTACCGCGCCAAGAGCCGCAGCTTCAAGAAGCGTGGCATGAAGCAGGCGTTTGCCAAAGTGCGGATAACAAAACTTCCTTAATTCGATTCTTGAAAAGACCGGCCGCAAGGCCGGTCTTTTCATACTCGGCAGTCTGATACGCGTCGTTTGCCAGAGATAGGTGACTGTTCAGGCGCCGCAGATGCGAGGCATGGGGAAGTGATTTCTGCAGGCGTACTTGTGCGTACGACGGAAGAAATCACGGGGCCCCATAACGAAGCAGATGTGGATGCCTGGGCAGTCACCGTCGTGACGCAAGTGCGGATTTGAGGGTCTCCGGGTCGGCGTACTCCAATTCGCTGCCGGTGGAGAGGCCGCGACCGAGCTGTGTGACGGAAAACCCTTCGACGATCCCGAGCGGCTCCAGCTCTTCGCGCACGCGCATCGCGGTCGTGTCGCCTTCGGGATTGGCGGGGAATGCGAGGATGATCTCCTTCAGGTCGCTCTGCGCCATGTCCTGTACACGTGCAGTGAGTTCCCGCATCCGGAGGCCGTTCATCTTCTCGGAGGCGAGCGAGATGGTGCCGCCGAGGACGAAGTAGCGGCCGCGATAGGTGCCGCTGCGCTCAAGCGCCAGAAAATCGGCGTCGGAGGCGACGACAGCTAGAAGCGTGTCATCGCGCTGGCTGTTTTCGCACAATGAACACGATGGTCGTGCTCCTGCGTGGAAGCGCATGCAACTCGGGCACTGGTGCACCGAGCTGCCGAGCGCGACGACTGCGTCGGCAAGTTCGCGGCGAATCGCAGGCGAGCTGCGCAAAAGGTATTGCACGAAGCGTGCGGCTTGCCGCTGGCCGATGCCGGGGAATCGCTCAAAAAGCGAAGTGAGACGCTCGATGGGATCCATAGGGTAGCGTGTAGCGATTAGCGTGTAGCGGATAGGGCGAATACGAGGAGTGTTTGCATCGTCATACTATACCGCTACACGCTGATTCTAAAACGGCTCTTCGACGGTGGCCTCGGATACAAAATCCCCAAAGTCGTTCTTCTCGAGCGGGTGGAAGGTGGTCTTCTCGTCGTCAAATTTCATGTCGACCTTGCCGATGGGGCCGTTGCGGTGCTTCTCGATAAGGATCTCGGCGATGCCGGTGCGCTCTGCGGCGCCCGTGCGCGTGCCCGTCATGTCCTCGCGGTGGATGAACATCACCACGTCGGCGTCTTGTTCGATAGAACCAGAATCACGCAAGTCGGAGAGGCGCGGGCGGCCGCCGCGCTGCTCGACGGCGCGCGAGAGCTGTGAGAGCGCCAAGACCGGCACTTCGAGCTCGCGCGCCATGCCCTTGAGTCCGCGCGAGATCTCGGTGATCTGTTGCACGGTCGAGTCGTTTGCGCGTGTGTTAGAAGGGATGATGAGCTGGAGGTAGTCCACGATGATGAGGCCGAGTTTCTTTTCCATCTTCAGGCGGCGCGCTGCACTGCGCATGGAAAGAAGCGTAGCACTTGATTTATCGTCAATGAACACCGGTGCATCAGAGAGGGTTGCTATGGCATCTTGCAGGCGCTCGTATTCGTCATCATGTGAGAGCTTCCCGGTACGCAGTTTCCACGAGTTGACGCCTGCCTGCGCCGCAAGCATACGGTCTACCAGCTGCTGCGAACTCATTTCGAGCGAGAAGATGCCGACCGGCGTGCCGTGCTTCACCGCCGACTGTCGGGCAATGTCGAGCGCGAGCGCGGTCTTACCCATCGAGGGGCGGGCGGCGAGGATGATGAGGTCCGACGGTTGGAGACCGGCGAGCATGTTGTCGAGATTAGGGAAGCCCGTGGGCACGCCGCGCAACGCCCCTTCGTGATGTTGGAGTTTCTCCAGACGCTCCCACGCGCCCGAGAGCTCTTCCTTTATGGTGCTGAATGCGCGCAAGGATGGCGCCTGCGTGACGGCGAATACGGCCTGCTGCGCCTCGTCGAGCACCTGCTCTATCTCACGGTCTTCGGCAAAGCCCAGCTCGCCTATCTTTGCCGCGGCGTCGATGAGTGAGCGCAGGACGAACTTCGCCTGCACGCTCTCGGCATAATGCCGCGCGCTCCCCGGCGAGGCGGCGGTGCCGATGAGCTCTGAAAGATACGCCGCACCGCCGATGTCGGTCAGTTGCTTACGCTCTTTCAGTTTCGCCGAGACGGTCACGAGGTCTATCGGCTCGCCCTTGCCGTAGAGCGTGAGCATGGCATCGAAGATGACGCGGTGTTTGCCCGCGTAGAACGAGTCGGGGCCGATTTGGTCCGCTATCTCGTACATCGCGCCCGGGTTGAGCATCAAGGCGCCCAGAAGTGCTCGCTCCAAGTCGACATCTTGCGGGGGAATCCGCGGGTCGGTCTTTGCCTTGGTCATGCGGGTATCCTAGCACAAACGACAGCCGCGCCACCGTCCGTTCCCGGCGCCTTTCGGGTATTTCGGGTGGATATCCTGTGTCTAACCCGCGGGGTGTTTTAGGGCGCTTTTAGCGCGAACGGACACGTATCTTCGCCTGCTTTTTCTTGTTTATCTTGGGTAGGCGGATGGTGAGGGTGCCGTGCTTTTCCGATGCCTCGGCGATGTCGACGTCGACTTCTTCGGGCAGCAGGATGGTGCGCGAGAACGAACCCCAGTAGAGTTCACGCTGGAAGTAGTCGTCCTCGTCGACTTCGCGTTCCTCCTCGCGGCTGCCGGAAATGACGAGCATCTCGCGGGTGAGCGAAATGTCTATCGACGTGGGCTGTACGCCGGCGATCATCGCCTTCACCACGATAGCGTCGGCGGTCTGATACACGTCGACGGGCAGTTCTCCGGACGGCTCTTCGCTTTTCCAGTCCTCGTTACGCGTGGAGATGTGCGCGTGGCGTTCTTGTCCGCGGCCCTCGAACACCGCGCTCTGCGCGTCCTCGTCGTAGTAGTCGTCCTCGTCGTGTGCGCCGGTGATGCGAGTGAGGAAAGATGGTCTTTTCATGGTGCGCTGCCGTGCGATTAGTGCTAATGGTTTCTTCATTGTAGCACGTGTATGACGGTGCAAGCGGCTAGACAGTGCGGGGGTGCCCGCACACTAACAAGGGGCTTGGCGAAGACTGTGTGTAAGGCGCTGGATGAGGTGAGTACGCGCCTGGCCGCGCCGCTTTAGCGCTGTCTCTCGGTGCACGGCATCTTCCCTGGCTACATATGCTTCGTAATAGAGAAGCGAAAAAGGTTTGCGCGGTGCAGTGGCGGATGACTTACCATCATTGTGTTCGCGCAGCCTTCGCCGCAGGTCGTTGGTCGACCCGATGTAGAGGTTCTCGTCTTGTGTGCTACGTAACACATATACGTAGTACATGCGCTAGCCCCTTGTTAGTGTGCGGGGGTGGATTCTCTTCACGTATTCCAGTACTGCCAGAAGCAGGACGACGCCGATCCAGACGAGCGCGAACGTGCTCAAGAGGTTCTGCGGCGCGCTGTTGATGATGAGGTAGTTGAAGAGGGCATGCACGGCAGAGGCGACAAGCACGCCGGTGAGTCCTGCGATGACCTTACGGGTGCGGGAGGTATAGAAGGACAATCCCAAGAATATGCCGATGACGGCCGAGGACAGCACGTGCAACAAAGTCGCGCCGATGAAGCGCAGATCGCCCGTCTGTACGATCTGCGGGACAGTGTCGCCAGCCAATGGCGAGAGGAGGAAGAGCGTGTTCTCGAGGGCAGAAAAACCGAGTGCGACGGTGATGAGGTAGATGGTCGGGTCTACCGGCTCGTCGTCTTCGCGGCGCCACAGGACGGTCAGTTCCGCTGCCAGGTACTTCCAGATCTCCTCGATGAATGCCCATGCGATGAAGATGGCGGTGAGCGCCCCGCCGGCGCCGCGGATGAGCGAAGCAGTGAGATTTTCCAGAGGTATGACGACGGCAACGGTTACCATGCCGGCGGCGAATGCCAGAGCGATGAGATGCCGCGGTTCCGGGTGCGGCCGATCCTCGCGCAACCAGAACCACAACCATGCCAGAACCGGCAGTATGCCGCCCGCGGCCGCCGCTATGATGTTGGTCATGTCGCCCACACTGTCAGTATAGCGTGTTTTTGACGCGGCGACGTCGGGGCGGGGCAACGGAAGCGCGCGGCCGCCAGGCCGCGCGCTTCACGCCATGCTCGCGTTCCTTGCTACCGAACGAGCCGGTCGATGAATCTGTTGATCTCGGCGAGGGTCTTCGGGCCGACCCGACCCCAACCAGTCGTGGCCGGGTCACCTTCCGTAACGAGGCCGTGCGACGACTGCCAGTTCTTCAAGGCCTCGCGGCTTCCGAACGACAGATGCTTCAAGAGGTGCCCAAGGCGCGGTGAGGCGCCAGTTTGGGGTGCTCCGGCACCCTGTGAGGCGCGTAGCTGTTCGAGTCGCTGTACGAGTTGCTGAACCTGCGCTTGTAAGGCAGCAATCCGAGTCTGTGAGTCCGCAGAGAGACTGCTGGTCGCTGCCGTCGGGTTCACCGCACTGTTCGATTGGGCAGGAAGCGTTGCACGGAATGCCTCATAGCAGGATGCAAGCGCCGGCGTATCCTTCCCGGCATTACGCAGACAGGTCACGAGCACCCGGATGTTCTGTGGCATGGACGCCGTATCGGGGATGGCCTGCGATGACGTAGAGGCCGGGCTGCTCGCGTTCGTCGTTGCAGTGAACGAATCCCTGCATGCGCCGATTGCGGCCGTATCGCCCGGCTGAGCGTTTTTGATGCACGTGACGAGCGTTCGTACGTTCGGCGGCAGGTTGCTGGTACCGGGATCGACGGTGTCCAAGATGGAATCAAGCGGCGTGCGGAACCCGCGCGTGCATGCATTGAGCTTGCTAAGATCGCCGCTGGAATCCTCTATACAGCGAGTAAGAGACGATGTCCCAAAAAGGGTGTTTACATTAGGTGTGGGAGGTAGCTGTATGGCCGGTGGCAGGCTATCAAGGAAGGGTGCCTTGCACGCCTGCATTGCGTACAGGTTAGATCCTGCGTTTCTGATGCAGGCGATAAATTGGGATGTCGGGATGCTGACGGCGCTGCTGCTGGCGACGGACGGGAGCGAAGAAAAGAGTGAGTTCCTGAACGTGTCGATACACCCGTTCACCTGGCTCGGATTGCTCTGGAGGCAGGAGATGAGCTGGCTCGTTGTAAGCGTCACCGATGCGCTGTCGCGTACCGGAATGGTGAAGTTCCAACCTGTGCTCGGCACATTGAACATGACCTGCGACGTGAATTGTTCCGTCAATGAGTTCGTACACTGCTGGATCTTTGCCCTGTCCGAGTTGGCGGCCTGAAAGCACGCCAGCATGGTCGTGAAGTCTGGTAAAGTGGCGGCGCTTGCCAAAAACGGGATAAAAGAGGCGAGCGCAAGGCCCGCAGCGATGCTTTTTCTCATGTCCGCATTGTCCCTCGCGTGCGCGAGCGCACAAGCGACTTATGTGGATAGCCCGAGGGTTCCCGTGTCGCCCGCCGTTAATCGCCGATGTCTTCGATTGCGGAAAAGTCTTTTGAAGTGCGCCCGGCGGGCCACTTCGAAACCATGAGCATGTCGGCGTCCTTGTCCGGCAGTTCCTGCCAGATCGCCTCGGTGACGAACGGCATGAAGGGGTGCAGGAGCTTGAGCGACATAATGAGGATGGTGTAGAGCATGCGCTGCGCGCTCGCCTTCGCCGCTTCATCCTCGCCGCGCATGATCGGCTTCGTCTGCTCCAATATCTCGGCGGCGAAACGGTCCCAAACGAAGTGGTAGACCGTATCGGCGGCGAGGTCGAGGCGGAATCCGTCGATGTTCGCGGAGACGCTCGCGACGATCCCTTCGGCTTCGGTGATGAGCCCGGCATCGGTGTCGGTCAACGGCGCGGTCATGTCGGCGCCCTGCGCGTTTTCCAACACGAAGCGCGAAATGTTCCACAGCTTATTAGCAAAATGCTTGTACCCGCGCACGCGATTTTCGTCGAGCTTGAGGTCGTTGCCTATTTGCGCGCCGATGATGAGCGAGAGGCGCGTGGCGTCGGCGCCGTATTTCGTGCTCATGTCGAGCGGATCAATGATGTTGCCCAAGGACTTCGACATCTTGCGGCCCTTGGCATCGCGTACGAGGCCGTGCAGGTAGACGTTCTTGAAGGGGACCTGTCCGCGCAGGAATCCGCTCATGAGGACCATACGCGCCACCCAGAAGAAGAGGATGTCGTACCCGGTCTCCAAGACCGCGGTCGGGTGGTAGGTCTTGAGGTCGTCGGTCTCGTCGGGCCAGCCAAGCGTTGAAAAAGTCCACAGGCCCGATGAGAACCAGGTGTCGAGCGTGTCCGGATCCTGCTCCCACCCCTCGCCTTCGGGTGCCGTCGTGCCGCAGTAGATATCACCACCGTCGGTGCTAGCGCGGGTCACGTACTTCCACCCCGGCTTCCACTCCTTCGTGTGTCGCCAATCTTCCGCGAATGCCTGTTGCCAGGTCTTGCCCTTCACTATGACATCAAGCGCGAGCTGCGGGCCTTGGTGTGACACGAATGCGACGCGCTTGCCCGGGTACTTCGCAGATACTTCCGCAAGCAACTCCCGCATACGACTTTCAACATCGCGGTAGCTTTCTCCGCCCGGGAACGACGTATTGATGCGTGAAAGTTTTTGCGGAACGACCTCGTGCTCCGAGCTGCCGTTTAGGTCGCCGTAGTTACATTCGCGCAAACGGGTGTCGGTGATTATGGGGATCCCGCGGTCACCGAACACGGTCTGTGCCGTGTCGTGCGCGCGCTTGAGGTCCGATGATATGACCAGATCAACCTGCGTGTCCTCGGTCGCCTCTCGGAGCTGCTGGTTCTGCTGCTTGCCAAGTTCCGACAGCTCGCCGTGGTTGTGGCCGGTTGATATATCGCCCTCGTTATCAGTCGTTGTGCCGTGTACGAAATAGGTTATCTCTACGGGCTGGTGCGTGCTGCGGTACCAGACGGGGATGCGATGGCCAAACCATATCTGCCGCGAGATGCACCAGTCGCGCAGGTTGTCTATCCAATGGTAGTAGATCTTCTCGAAGCGCTCGGGTGCGATCTTCGTCGCGGCGGCTCGCTGCGCGACCGCACTTGGATTTCCATAGTCGCTTCGCTCCTTGGAAATCTCGGCGCCGCTTTCGACGGCTGTGCGCATAAGGCCCTTGAGCGTCGTGAGCGAACCGCCGGGGATGCCGGGAATCTCCGAATGTTCCAGCGTGAACTCCTTGTTCACTGCGACGAACCACTGGCGCTTTATCTGCGGCTCGATGGTGCCGCCGCCGCGGCTGTTGGTGGCGACGTTGTGCACGTAGCCCTCGTCTTCTTTGGTGACGAGGCCCTTGGCGCGCAGCTTCTCGACGATCAGCGGCCGCGCTTTCTTGATGTGCTGCCCGGCGAATTCACCCGCGATAGGCAAGAGGAGACCGCGGTCGTCGATGACGTGCTCGATGTCGAGCCCGTGGCGCTGTGCAATCTCGAAGTCTATCCCTGAGTGCGCAGGGGTGATGGTCATGACGCCCGAGCCGAACTCCTTGTCGGCCGCCGCGTCCTTGATGATCGTCGCTTCGATCGGGCCGTTGATCCACTCGACGGTTATCTTCTGCCCGTGCTTGAACTCTGCGTAGCGCTCGTCGTCGGGATGCATTACCACGTACTTGTCGCCGAACTTCGTCTCGGGGCGGACAGTGCCTATCTCGAACGGGCCGTACTGGAAGTGATAGAAGGTATCCTTCTGTTCGACGTACTCGATCTCATCGTCGGAGACGGTGGTTTGCAGCTTCGGGTCCCAATTGACGATGCGGTCGCCCCTATAGATGAGTCCTGCTTCGTACATACGCACGAACGCCTCCGACACTGCACGGTTGCGCGCGTCGTCCATCGTGTAGGCATAGCGCGACCAGTCGAGCGACGCACCGATTGCGCGAACCTGCCCGATGATCGTGTTCTTGCTCTCTTCGGTGAACGCATTGATGCGTTCCATCAAGGCCTCACGGCCGATGTCGTGCCGGGTCTGCTTCTCTGTCTTGTAGAGGATCTCCTCGACCTTCGACTGCGTGGCGAGCGCGGCGGAATCGGTACCGGGGATCCAGAGCGTGCGCTTGCCCTGCATGCGCGCGTAGCGGATGAGGATGTCCTCGATGGCGAGCATCGCGGCGTGGCCCATATGCAGCGTCCCCGTGACGTTGGGCGGCGGCAGGACGATCGCGTACGGCTCGGCATCGGGCGCCGTCACACCCTTCTCGATGCATACGTCCGGGTTCGCATAACCGCTCTTCTCCCAGGCGTCGAGGATCGCCGGCTCACTGCTTGCCGGATCATAGGGCTTGAGGAATTTTTCAGATACGCCGTTTCGTGGCTCCATTGCGCCATCCTAACACGAATGCACAGGTGCGTCTCGCTTCGGCCTTGTGCGGATACATCGGCAGGGTAGAATCCCGGACAGGACGCATTTTACGGGAGAAATGCCCCATGAACGCGAAAGCCAGACTGACTGCCTCAGATGATCTTGCGGGACTCAACGGCGTTTCAAATAACGTCATGGACCTTCTGGATGCTGCGGTTCGCGGTTACGATGCGAAGGTCTCTGCGGAGACTTTAGGTGAATGTTTTGCGTCGAAAATGTGCGACAGGCCGACGACTGAGGACGATCCTGATGCCCGCTCTATTTCTTTGGATACGGGTGAGGTTGCAAAGGTCATCATCACGCAGAAGGGCTTGGATTGTCACGCGGCGTTCGCGGCATAAGGTTGCGAGCAAAAAAGAGCCGGCGGTTTCGCCGGCTTTTATCGTGCCTGAAGAGCATCGGGTTGCGCTACCCCGTGATACGTGGTAGACGGGAGACAGAAGAAAGGGATACGAAGATGGCGACAACACAGAATAGATTCGCATTTCTCAATCAGTCAGAGAACAGGGAATCGTTCTTCGCGCGCATAGCGCAGATTTTCCCTCGTTCGGACGTGCGCTTCCACCTGATCGAGAAGGCATATGACACGGCGAAAGATGCTTTTCGCGGCATAGAGCGAGATGGTGGTGAGCGATATTTTGAGCATATCCGCGCGGTGACGCTCATTCTGGTCGATTACCTCTATATACGGGACCATGAGCTGATCATTGCAGCGATACTGCATGATCTCGTCGAGGATATCGCGGCCTGGGATGTTGAGCGTGTCGAACGCGAGTTTGGCATCCGTGTCGCGCGTCTCGTCGACTATCTCTCGAAGCCGCGTGCAAGCGAGATGCCGGACAAGCGTGAGCGAGAACGGATCTACCATGACCGCTTCGAACAAGCGCCGCGAGAGTTCTTCATCGTGAAGATGGCCGATCGCTTGCATAACCTGCTTACGCTCGGTTCATGCTCGGAAGAAAAACGGCGTCGGAAGATGGTTGAGACCGTCACGCACTATCTGCCGCATGCGCGGAAGCATCTGATTCTGGTGCATGAGATCGAGGATGCGCTGGCGGCTTTGGGTGGAGGATAAGAGCGAGGGCCAGACGCGAAAGCGCCTGACCTTCCTCTCTTACGCCAGCCGCAGGTTTCACTGGGCATGCGGGTTTGGTCGGTGAAATGCTTGACAAATAATAATTTTGTGTAAATATGCTCTCTTAAGAGAGGGAGGTCAATTTCCGTCTCGCCGTTGGGTCGTAAGAGCTAGTCACCGTCTTTCAGTGAGATACCCCCTCACCGGTGGCGTCGATCTCTTACGACCCTATTTCTTTTGTATATGTCCAACCGTAAATTTCCGTCAGTATTATAAGAAAAATAGTAACGGATAGGTTTTTATGCCAGTCGCAAGTGACCCTGGGCGCGTAGCGTGGTGGGGTCGGCGTAGTCGCCCTGTGCTGCGTGCAGTGCGCCAGCGAGCGCGATCATGATGGCATTGTCGGTCGAGAGCGCGGGCGGCGGCACGAGAAGCATGACACCGCGCGCATCGAGCGCTTCTTTGAGCTGTGCGCGCAAGTGTGTGTTGGCGGAGACGCCGCCGCCAAGGACGACCGTCTGTACGCCGTGCTCGTCCGCGGCTTTCGCAGTTTTCAGCACCAACGTATCGACGACCGCATCCTCGAACGCCCACGCGGTGTGCGTACGCGTCTCGTCGGTGAGTTCGTCGAGCGATTGCACGTGCTTGCGCAGTTCGGTCTTGAGGCCGGAAAAAGAGAAATCGTAGTCACCCGAATACAGCATTGGCCGCGGGAATACATACCGGCAAGATTTCGCCAAAAATGCCGCATCGGCTTCGTTACGGGGCCCCTGCGTCTCGGTCATCGTACCTGCATGTACGTCTCCCTCGCCGCCTTCCCCATGCCTCGCATCTGCGGCATTTTGTGACGAAATCTTTCTCATTTCAGTCTGTGTAGCAAGAGCGTTCGAGCGTGCGTGCGCTGCGAGCTTCGATATTTCCGGTCCGCCCGGGTAGGGAAGGCCGAGCAGGCGCGCTACCTTGTCGAACGCTTCGCCGGCGGCGTCGTCGCGCGTCTGGCCGAGCATCTCGTAGCGGAACGGTTCGCGCGACAGCACGAGCTCGGTGTGTCCGCCGGAGACCAGGAGTGCGAGAAGCGGGCAGTTTGCCTGATGCAACCGATAACCCGTTTCCGATACGGATTCCATCATCGGCATGATGATGTGCCCCTCCATATGGTTCACTGCAACGACCGGCATCCCCCACAGGTTCGCCAGTACGCGTGCGAAATTGACACCGACCCACAGCGCCGGCTCTAGCCCAGGCCCGTGCGTGACTGCGATGCAGTCTATTGCAGGCTTGCCATATGTGCGCAGGAAGGTGTCGAGCGCATCAGCCAGTTCTGGCTCTCGTTCAAGCGTCGCCGTGAGGGAGGTTGAACCTTCCTCACTGACGGGCATGGTGGCGGGGGAGAGTGCGCCGGCGGCGGCGAGGCATTCGGTCATGACCGGCACCAGGTTTTTCGAATGCTCGCGCTTCGCGAGATTCGGGTACACGCCGCCGTAGGGCGCATGCACCGACACCTGCGAGTAGAGGGCGTTGCCGAGCACCTCGAACGTGCCGTCGTCGCGGCTTTCCAAGAGGCACACGCCGGTCTCGTCGCAGCTGGTCTCGATGGCAAGGATTTTCATGATATGGCCAAGATAGCGCATAATGGGAGACTATGGAAACGGCCGAGCATCTCTGGCAGCACGAACAGATACCGATGACGACGAACCCGCTGCGGTTCTTCATATTTGCGTCACGTCCGCATTGGCGGTTGGCGCTCGTTGCGGTCATGTGCGTTACGACCGGTACGATAGTGGGCACTACGATACCGTATGTTTTTAAGCTGATCGTCGATAATGCCGCGCGCATCGACACTGTCGGCGTCCGTCCGCTCGCGGTGGCGGTGCTTTTGTATGTGGCGGCAAACTTGGCGCGCTCGATCGTGTGGCGCGCGAGCGGCTTCGCAGGGGCTTTCTGGGCAACGGGCGCTCGCGCCACAGCTCGCGAGGCGCTCTCTTCGTTCATCGTGTTGCATAGCCGCGCTTACTTTGCCGATCATTTCGCTGGTTCTCTCGCCAACAAGATAAGTCATGCGTCCAACGGCATGCGCGAATTCGTCGAGCAATTGCTCTGGCAGTTCCTCTCTTTCGGCCTCAACGTCATCTTTGCGACCATGCTCTTGTTCTGGGTGAATCCGCTTATCGGCCTCTCGTTCTTCGTCTGGGTGGCTGTGGTGATCCCGTGGAATGTCTACCGTGCGCGCATCCGCATGCCGATCGCGACACTCCCGCAGCGTATCGAGACGAAGCTCACCGGCGCGACCGTCGATCTTTTGTCGAACATTTCGTCCATGCAGGAATATGCGCGGCGCGACTATGAGGTCGAGCGGCTGCAGGGCATCATCGCCGAGCGCCAGCGCACCGGTCTGCGCAACTGGCATTTCGGGGAATGGACGCTCACCAGCAATGGTGTCCTGCAAGCGGCACTCGTGGCCGGACTCTCGTACGTGATAGTCGCGATGGTCGGAGTCGGCCGCATCTCGCCGGGCGATATTGTCCTCATCCTTACGCTTATCTATCGTCTCGACGAGCAGTTCATCTTCCTCGGGTCGCACATCAATCAGTTCAGCGAGCAGTGGAGCGAGGTGAAAGAAAGTCTTGAGGAGATCATGGTGCCGCACGATATTGCCGACAAACAAAACGCTGCGCTGCTTGGTGTGCGCGGGGGCGTCATATCGTTTGATACTGCGCGCTTCGCGTACGGCGACGCGACCGTGTTCCCCGGCTTGTCGTTCACTATACCCGGCGGACAGCGCGTGGGCTTGGTCGGCAAGAGCGGTGCGGGGAAGTCCACGCTCATCCGGCTTTTGCTCCGGCACCACGAACTTTCGGGCGGCGCTATCCGCATCGACGGCACCGGCATCGCCGAGGTGACGCAGGACAGCTTGCGCAGTTCTGTGGCGGTCGTACCGCAGGAATCATTGCTGTTCCACCGCTCTATTAGAGAGAATATCCGTTATGGACGGCCGGAAGCGACGGACGCGGAGGTGGAAGAAGCGGCGAAGCGCGCGCAGGCACATGCTTTCATTGCACGCTTGTCCGCGGGGTACGATTCGCTCGTGGGCGAGCGCGGCGTGAAGCTCTCTGGCGGTGAGCGCCAGCGCATCGCGATCGCCCGCGCCATCCTCAAGGATGCGCCGATACTCGTCTTGGACGAGGCTACTGCGTCCCTCGACAGCGAGAGCGAGATCCGCATCCAAGAGGCGCTGCACGAACTCATGCAGGGCAAGACGGTCATCGCGATCGCGCATCGTCTTTCCACCTTACGCGAAATGGATCGCATCATCGTGCTCGACAAGGGCGCTATCGCCGAGGACGGCACGCACGACGAATTGCTCGCCAGGGGCGGCATCTACGGCGAGCTGTGGCAGCACCAGGCGGGCGGGTTCATACCGGACGACGGTGACGAGGAAGTGGAGGCCTAAGCAGGGCCCGTCGCATCGGATGATACGACCATGTTCCGTTTCTGCCCTCTTGGAACCCTGTCTGACGGGGCGGGGGGAGTCAAATCCGGCACCCTTGCGCGGCCGCCGCGCGTGCGTATGCTGGGGGCAGCGTGGCAATGTCCAAAGGAGATGGTCATGTTGCCAGAATACTGGGAATTCATCGCGGGGCATCCGCGGGGCTTGCTGGCGTCTGCCTTTGCGGTAGCGGTGCTTTTTCTTGACCAAACGGTCGCCGTCATTGCGGCCGCGCGCGAAAAGGCTGTCGCGGTTGTCAAATCAAAGAGGTCTCTCGAACAAAGCGACTGAATGGCGATGTCGTCAGTTAGAAAAGGGGCCGAGCAGCGATGCTCGGTCTTCTTTTTCTGGGCGATACAGGAATCGGTCACAGATATTTTTGGCGCCGTCGCGCCAAAAATTCCGCGACCCCGACTCGCCCGCCCGCCTGCTGGCGGGTCCCTGGGCTCCGCCCTTCGATTCCTGTATCGCCCAGAAAAGCATAGGCCCCGGAGGCATGCTCCGGGGTCCTTGCTTTTCAGTGGGCGATACAGGAATCGAACCTGTCACCTTCTCAACGTCAATGAGACGCTCTACCAAATGAGCTAATCGCCCTCCTGCAAACGGGAATACTATAGCAGAACTTCAGGATTTTGGTAGCATGTAGGCATGGAAATACTCAAATTGACGGAAACGGGCGTGGAAGCGGCGGCGCGCAGCGCCGCCGCCGTGCTCAAAGCAGGCGGCGTCATCCTGTACCCGACCGACACGCTCTATGGGCTCGGTGCCGACGCTTTTTCTGATGATGCAGTAGAGCGCGTGTATGCGCTCAAAGGCCGCGACGAGCGCAAACCCCTGCACGCACTTGTGTCCGATCTCGACATGGCCGCACGCTACGGCGAGATAGGCGACTCGGTGCGCCAGCTGGCCCACGCGCTTCCGAAGGGAAAGGTGTCGTTCATCGTGTCTGCATTGCCGGGCGTAGATGGCATTGCCGCGGATGGCACGTTCGGGTTCCGTATCCCCGACCACGAGTTCTGCCAGGCGCTTCTTTCCGCGTTCGGGGCACCCATCACCGCGACCAGCGCCAACCCTACGGGCATTGAACCAGCGCAAACCGTTCCGGACATACTCGCGCAGTTCGGCCCCGGAATCATGCAGATCGATATGATACTAGACGGCGGCGCGGCACCCGCGACACAACCCTCAACCGTCATCGACATGACGGCGGCGCATCCGGTCATTCTGCGCGAAGCGGCGGTGCCGGCGAGCGACATCTGGGAAGTATTGGAGCAGTTTGATGTCGTCCACGGCTAGCGATAAAGGAAGATACCCATGATGAGGGTCGCGTCGAGTATGCCCATCGAGGATGTGGCGATGAAGAGCGGCCACTCGCGGTGCACGATACTGTAGATCGTCCAGAGCATGTTGATGGTGAACAGGAGTGCCCAGCTGGAAATCGCGAGCCCGGCAACGTCTTGCGTCGCATACACCTGCCATACTTGCGGCACCAGAGCTGCCGGGCTCACTAGTGCGACGAAGTACATCAGGCGGTCGAGCGTGCGCTTGAAAAAGTTCGGGTGGGGGAATTTTTCAAGCCGCCGGTACAGCCGCTGGCGTACATGCAGATGATGCAGGGCATCCACCATGCCTGACAGTATATCAGTGCGCGAGCGAGATGATGACGTAGATGAACAGCATGCCGAGAATAGTAGCCACGGTTGTCCAGCGCATCGGATGCGCATGGTGACTCTCCGGCAGGAGGTCACTGGCACCGATGTAGAGGAAGAAGCCGGCAAAGAGTGCGAGGAGTCCGGCGAGCTGCGTTTCGGAAACGGCGAACGCGCTTCCGAGGATGATACCAGCAACCGGCGCAAGCGCATCCACACAAAGCCACTTGAACGCTGCGCGGCGCGAACCGCCGTTCTTGAGGATGGCGTTGACCGTGTTGATGCCGTCGGAGAAATCGTGCGCCAAGACCGCCGCCGCTACGATCAGGCCGATAGCGGGTGAGGCCTGGAACGCGAGGCCGACGCCGATGCCATCGAGCATGCTATGGAACGACAGCGTACCGGCACTCCACACGCCGCGTGCGGCGTGAAGGTGGCGCTCGCCATTATGATCATGATGCAAGACGATGAGGCGGTCGAGTAGCAGATAGAGACCGAAACCGAGCGCCATGATGGCGAACGTCGTTTCGGTGGCGGTGTTTACGGCAAGCTCAAGCGCCTCCGGCATGAGATCGAAGAACGCGACGCCCACCACCGCGCCGGCCGAGAAGCCGAGAATGAGGTGCAGGCGGTCGCGCAGGCGCAGCGCGAAATAACCGCCGAGCAAGGTAGAACAGAGGGTGGCGAATGCGATGAGATATATCATGGAGATGTGTGAGTATGTAACGTGTTATGCGGTGCACGACCGGCACAGGCCGTAGAGGTCGAACGAATGGCTGGTGACAGATGTGAAGCGACGCGAGCGCTTGAGCGCAGCGCGCGCCACCGCATCGGCACCGCAGCCGACGAAATCCTCCACTGCGCGGCAATTGGTGCACACGAGATGATGATGATCGTCGCCCGCTTCCGCTAGTTCGTAGTGCGGGCGGCCGCCGATGGTTGATTCGCGCACGAGTCCTGCTTTCTCGAACGCGGTAATCATGCGGTAGACGGTAACCGGGTCGCAGGTGCCCGAGAGGGCATCGGCGAGTTCTTGGATGCTCTGCGGTTCGTGCACCGCCGCAAGGCGCGACACGAATGCCGTGCGCTGCTGTGTCGCGCGGAATCCGGCATCGCGCAAGCGTGCTTTCGCCGTGTTCGTATCCATTTCGGCACGATACACTAGATGCAATTATTTTGCAACTAGTGGAATAGGACAGGAACAGAAAGCGGGTGCCGCAGGCGCCCGCTTTCTGTTCCCCGCATCCCGCCGCTTACCCTTGATGTCTCCCGGCGACGTTGAAGTTCACGTAGAGGTTGAACAGGTAGTTGCCCATGCCGACGAGTCCGGCGATTATCGATCGTGCGACGAGGAACTGCATGCCGAAGACCGAAACCAAGAGCGCCGCGAGCGCGGTCGTCACGCTCGCGGCAACGAGCGCGACGCCCATGAAGCTGGCATAGCCATGGTGCCATTTCCGCTCGGTGCCGTGGAATACGTGCGCGCGCGAGAGCGCGTAGTTGCAGGAGACCGCAATAAGGAACGACACGAACACGGTCGGCGCATACGGCGTGCCCGCGTATGTGACGGCTACGTAGATTATCGCGAGGTCGAGCAGGAAGGTCGAGACGCCGACCGAGGCGTAGCGTGCGAAGCGCTTGATGCCGCGCATGTCCATGCCGCGATAGTAGCATGCGCCGACTTGACGTATATAATCGGCCGATATGGAAGAGTTTCGGGCAATCGTACGCGGGCGGGTGCAACTGGTCATGTTCCGCGACTTCACCCAGCGCAAGGGTAGTGGCCTCGGGCTCGTCGGCACTGTGCGTAATTTGCCCGACGGAACCGTCGAGGTAATCGCACAGGGCGAGCGCGCGACACTTGAGCAGCTTATCGCCAAGCTACATAAGGGATCGCTCCTGTCGCGTGTCGACGCGGTCGAGGTGGTGTGGCACGAGCCGAGTATGCGGTTTGACCGATTCCGGATTGTCTATTAGGTTGTGATGATGCATGAGCATACAGCGCCGCAGTGCGTCGGCATCATCCTCGACGGTAATCGCCGCTGGGCTAAGGAGCATGGCAAAACTTCATTCGAAGGCCACAGCGCGGGCATGGACAATGTCGAGCCAATCGCGCGCGCGCTTCGCGACCGTGGCGCGAAGCACATGGCGGTCTACGCCTTCTCCACCGAGAACTGGCAGCGTGCGCCAGAGGAGGTGTCGTACCTACTGGGCATCTTTGAGACGATGATCCGCGAGAAGCTGGCCGATCTCCATAAGGAGAACATCGCCGTACGATTTGCCGGGCAGCTTGAACGCTTCCCCGAGGGGCTGCGGCAGGCGATGGCCGATGCCGAAGCGGGAAACCCGAAGGACCCTGATATGACGCTGTGGGCGTGCCTCTCGTATGGTGGCCGTGCCGACATCGTGCAGGCGGCTCGTGCGCTACAAGCAAGCGGCCAGGAAATAACCGAGGAGTCGTTACGCGCACGCCTCTGGACGGCCGACCTGCCCGATGCCGATATCATCATCCGCACGAGCGGCGAACAGCGGCTGTCGAATTTTTTGATGTGGCAGAGCGCCTACAGCGAACTCTTTTTCGTACAGAAGCACTGGCCCGCGTTTTCGGTCGAAGATCTCGATGCGGTCCTCGCCGAATATGCGCAGCGCGAGCGGCGGATGGGGAAATAAAGCAAAACAGCGTCCGCATGGGCGCTGTTTTGCTGTCGCAGAGAGATGGGAGAGATTCGTCCCGGAATCGCGGACTTTTTCGGCACGCTTCGCGCACCGAAAAAGATCTCGCGTTCCTGGACGCGGCCTCGCGTTTCTGCTCGCGGGGAGCGAGCAGAAACATGCTCCGGCCGTTCGAATCTCTCGCGCGGCGTGCGCAGGCGCTTCGCTCCTCTCCGCAAACGAAATAACCGCCCTTGCGGGCGGGATTTCGTATTTGCGGAGAGGGAGAGATTCGAACTCTCGGTACCCTTTCGAGTACGCCGCATTTCGAGTGCGGTGCCTTCGACCACTCAGCCACCTCTCCATGTGCGCGCGAGGCGCACATCCTTAGACCAGCCCCATGGGCCAGCCAGAAATGTTTGCCTTCCTGCATGAACTGCAGGAGGACGAAAGATCCTGCCGGCGCACAGAATATCACATCTGTCGACCGTCCTCCAGCGGTCCTTTGACGCTTGCCAGGATGGTGTGTTCGAGGGCGCGGCCGATAGTGCGTATGTGTTGTGCGTCTTTAGTATAGCCGCGCATGAGCCGCATGGTCTCTTCCGGAGAGTCGGAAGATTGGACGTGGAACCGTGAGATTTCGGCGATCGCATCCTCCGGGTCGGTGCTGACGCGGAACAGGTCTGGCCGCGCGGCCTGCAGACGCTTGAATGTCGGCTGCTCGTGCAGCTGGTCGAACATCTTCGCGGGCAGGCGCTTCTGGGCATATGCGCCTTCGGTTATGAACTTGAAGGACAGGCCGAACAGTACTTTGTCCGTCTCGTCGCCGACGGCCGTATACATGTTCTTCAGCAGCAGGTTGCTCGCGCCGAAGGGGATGACGAGCGCGTGTTCCTTGATGGCATTCCTTTCCGGGTATCCATACCCCCAAATACGAACATCTTTTGAATAAAAGTTGCTTTCCCCATCATACACTGCACGTCGTGTAGTGCCCGGTCACTTCCCGCGACGAATAGAAGCCGAGGCACTGGCGCGGTA
>Ga0233424_10000882_pt1 | contig 31598 bp, 35 predicted proteins | sample Watercolumn_Towu_FD_181011 | JGI IMG/M metagenome (GOLD analysis project Ga0233424, IMG submission 181011) | Freshwater microbial communities from Lake Towuti, South Sulawesi, Indonesia - Watercolumn_Towuti2014_125_MG | ecosystem: Environmental > Aquatic > Freshwater > Lake | place: Indonesia... | reverse complement strand
ATCCTCACTCCTTTCATGGTAAATTTTTATTTTAATTTTAAACTAAGTTCACAGATTGTTATCATGCCTTCGTTTTCCGATTATCTGGAAAACCTGATCTACACAACGGTGGGTATTGGTGTATTGTTCCAGATGCCTTTGCTGGTAATGGTGCTTACAAGGATTGGCATCATAACGGCCCGTTTCCTGAAAAAATACCGCAGGCATGCATTTGTCATCATATTAATAGCAGCTGCTATCATCACTCCATCCACCGATCCGTTCAGTTTAATGATCGTTACACTTCCACTATATATTTTATACGAAGCCAGCATTATTATTGCATCCCGCATCAACAAAAGACAGGAAAAAGAACAAAAGGAAGAGTGGAGCTAGATAAGTCGGAAGTTAATAGTCTTTAGTCCATCAGCCGCCATAGGCTTGCCGACGGCGATGCAGGAGTCTGGAGTTCCTTACCTTTGTCATGAAACAGACGACAGACTAACGACATCAGACTCTGAACTAATTTTTATGCATTCTCCCTTTGATCTTCATAAACCCATTGCTATCGGCAGCGACCATGCAGGCTTTGATTACAAAGAAGACCTGATCTCTTTCCTGGAAGGAAGAGGTTTGCCCTTTAAAGATTTTGGCACACACAGCAAAGATTCGGTTGATTATCCTGACTTTGCCCATCCCGTTGCATCTGCTGTTGAAAAAGGAGAAGCGGCTTTTGGAATTCTGCTTTGCGGCAGCGGCAATGGTGTAGCCATCACCGCCAATAAGCACCAGGCTGTGCGGGCTGCTATCTGCTGGGGCGAAGAACTGGCCCAGCTTGCAAGGGAACATAATGATGCCAATATTATCTGCATCCCTGCACGGTTTGTAAGGGAAGGAGATGCAGAAAAAATGGTTGTCCTCTTTATGACCACCGATTTTGAAGGTGGCCGTCATAGTCGCCGGGTGGAAAAAATTGCCTGCGCCTGATGCTACCAGTCATCCTTATTCTTATTTCCCGGCAAGGGAAAGATTTTACATTTATCCCTTCATAAATCACAACTATGATACGAAGAATTGCTGCTCTTATTCTTTTATGCAGCCCTTTATTGGTTGCTGCGCAAAAGAAAGATAAAAACGCTATAAAGGCTGCCGCCACCATTACTGTGGAAGACATGAAGAAACACCTCTACATTATTGCCGGTAAAGAAATGGAAGGAAGAAATACACCTTCCCCGGGGCTTGACAAGGCCGCCGCTTATATCGAATCGCAATTCAAAGCCTTTGGACTGGCGCCTGGTAATAATGGAAGTTATTTGCAGCAATATCCACTTTACCGTGACTCTACTTTAGGAGCAACACTGAAAATAAATGGAACTGCATTTGAACTGAATAAAGATTTTCAACCACAGGCGGGTAACTACGCCGCTGAGATGCGTTTTTCAGAAATTGTATTTGCCGGGTATGGCATTTCAGATGGCGACCTGCGGAATGATTATAAAGATCTGAATGTAACCGGCAAGCTGGTTTTAATTGTAGATGATATGCCTGCTGATTATAAACCATCCAGAACAGGTTTCGGATCGCCTGCCGGCACATCCGGGAGAATAGCTGCTGCCGCAGCAAAAGGAGCAACTGGTTTACTGATCGTAAATAATAGTTTTCCCAGGAATGCTTCTTCTGTGCCGTCAACCTGGAGCCTTAATGACGGTTTCAGAGCTGCACAGAACCCTTTTACGTTCACTGTTTCTGCAAATACAGCAGGAAAAATATTAGGTGAGGAAGGGAAAAATATTTTTGAAAAGATGAAATCAGGATTGATAACATATAAAAATTATCCTGCTGAAATTGAACTGGCCTATTCCAAATCATCCAAAACCACTTATGCTTCCAATGTAGTGGGGGTGCTGGAAGGAACTGACAGGAAAGATGAATATGTTATCATCACCGCTCATTATGATCATCTGGGGAAAAGGGATTCAATTATTTATTATGGGGCTGATGATGATGGTTCCGGCACTACAGGCGTGCTGGAAATGGCTGAAGCATTTGCCAAGGCAAAACAGAATGGCAATGGGCCGAGACGTACCATGATTTTCATGACCGTAAGCGGCGAGGAAAAAGGATTGTGGGGAAGTAACTATTATACCAACCACCCTTTGTTCCCATTAGAAAAAACAACTGTTGACCTGAACATTGATATGATCGGCCGTACAGATTCCAGCAGGCATTATGGCGATTCAGCCAATTATGTATATGTAGTGGGTGATGATAAATTAAGTACCGACCTGAAGCCCATCAGCGAAGCAGCTAATAAAGAGTACCTGAACGTGGAACTGGATTATAAATACAACGACCCCAATGACCGTAACCGTATTTATTTCCGCAGTGACCATTACAATTTTGCCCGCAAAGGCATTCCCATCATTTTCTATTATGATGGAATGCTGAAAGCCGACTATCATAAACCAACTGATACTCCCGATAAGATCAATTATCCTTTGATGGTAAAAAGAGCACAATTGATCTTTTATACAGCATGGGAGATAGCTAATCGTGATGAAATGTTGAAAAGGGATATTAAACTTGAAACTCCGAGAGGATTTTAAAGATGATCTGTTCTTATCCCGATGTGGCGAAGGGTGTTGCCTTATTGCTACAATTTCAATAAAAACAGCATAATATATTATTCAGGCCGGTTTGTGTGAGACCGGCTTTTTTTATTGAACATTAAACCTCCGGCAACGGTTAAGGTCTATTTTGCATTGTTAGTTTTGAGTGGAAGTGACCCCGATCTTTTTGAAAACATAATCCTTGCCTTTCCTCATAAAACAGATCCCGCCCCGGAATACCGGAGGCGGGATTCATCATTTTATATAAACTTTTATTTTACCAACCCAGTATCCAGGCAAATATTAAAGGTGCTACAATCGTGGCATCGCTTTCCACAATGAACTTGGGTGTATTGATATCCAGTTTGCCCCAGGTTATCTTTTCATTTGGCACAGCGCCGGAATAAGAGCCATATGAAGTTGTGGAATCGCTGATCTGGCAGAAATAACTCCAGAATGGTACATCATGCCACTCCAGGTCCTGGTACATCATCGGCACAACGCAGATAGGGAAATCGCCGGCAATACCGCCTCCCACCTGGAAAAAGCCGACTCCTTTACCGGAAGAGTTCTTACGATACCAATCAGCCAGCCACACCATGTATTCAATACCGCTTTTAACTGTTGATGCTTTTAATTCTCCCTTAATGCAATAACTGGCAAAAATATTTCCTGTGGTGCTGTCCTCCCACCCGGGAACAACGATGGGAATATTTTTTTCAGCAGCAGCAACGATCCAACTGTCTTTCGGCTCAATTTCATAATACTGTTTCAGGTCGCCGCTTAAAACAGTCTTGTATAAAAATTCATGTGGAAAATATCTTTCACCTTTTGCTTCCGCATCTTTCCATTGTTTTACAAGATGTTTTTGCAATCTTCTGAATGCTTCTTCTTCGGGAATGCAGGTATCCGTAACACGATTATAATGATTTTCCAGCAGATCCCACTCTTCTTTCGGCGTCAGGTCACGGTAATTGGGAATTCTTTTGTAATGTGAATGTGCCACCAGGTTCATTACATCCTCTTCCAGGTTGGCACCGGTGCAACTGATGATATCCACTTTCCCCTGCCGTATCATTTCAGCGAGTGAGATACCTAACTCTCCGGTACTCATGGCTCCTGCCAGGGTGATCATCATTTTACCGCCTTCATTCAGATGTACTTCATATGCCTTTGCTGCATCCATCAGGGCAGCAGCATTAAAATGACGGAAATGATGTTCAATAAATTTTGAAACTGGTCCTTTGTTCATGTAAAAAATTTGATCCGCCATCAAATCGCAATAAGACGAGAGAATACGGTGTGGCACAAAAATACATTATTGCAAATACAAAACCCCGTCCCGCTGTTGAAGGATCGGGGCTTGTATTACCATACACTGAAACTATTACTATGCTTTCTATACTGTTATCAATACATTTTTTATACCCGCATCTTCCAAGGTGATGTAATAAGAAGTAGTTTCGTTTTTTGCCACTTCAAACAGGTCGCTGATTCAATGACTGTGTATTTTTTCCACAGGCTGATCGGAAGGTTCATCGACAGGTCCATCGGCCTGATGTAGCGGGTGATGGCGGGCAGGCCTCCTTCTGTGCTGTAAGTGGTACGCCGCTCGGCTTATCTTACAGAACGTGAAACAGCTTTACGATTATTTGAAGAAGATTACCAACCATTGTAACCCCGTTAGCGTCACTTTTGGGCCGATATCAAACCTTTTGCCCAAAACCAGTTTGAAGCGTTGCTCTGAAAACCGAATCAATTACTTTTGTAAACACATTCAGATATTATGAGAAAACTGATTTTTAGCCTTGCTGCAATTTTTTCCGGCCTGTTACTGCAAGCGCAATCAACTGCCCTTCCGCAGGTTGATAAGTCGCCGATGGATATGTGTTATTATCCCAATGGTTATCCTGTGCAGAAAATACAGGATAAAATTACCGAACCGTTGGTGGCAAGGGTTATCTACAGCCGTCCACAAAAATCAGGAAGAAGCATTTTCGGAGGATTGATAAAATATGGCGAGCTGTGGAGGATGGGCGCCAATGAGGCCACCGAAATTGAGTTGTATAAAAATGTGAGGATCGGCGGCAAAAAAATTAACCGGGGGCGGTATACGCTTTACGCTATTGTAAATGAAAATAGCTGGACGGTTATTGTCAATAAAGAAACAGACACCTGGGGCGCCTTTAAATACGATCCTAAAAAAGATGTGCTGCGTACGGAGGTCCCTGTGCAAAAAACAGATACCCCGGTTGAATCACTGTCTATGGTTTTCGAAAAAACTGCTGGCGGTACCAATCTTATCGTTGCATGGGATGCGGTAAGGTTGGCTATACCAATATCCTTTTAATTCTATGAGAATATTTAGTTCATCCCTTTTCATTCTTTCATTGGCAGCTGTTTTTTCAGCAGATGGTAATAATAAAACAAGTGGGGGGCAAAATCACCCCTGACATTCACAACAAATAATCAGTACGATTGTACCATCTTTACTTAAATTAATTATTACAAATGAAGCCAGCAACCAAGTTTATTCATGCCGGTATGGAACCTGACTCTTCCACCGGTGCCATCATGACCCCGATCTTTCAAACTTCCACATATGTGCAGGAAGCCCCTGCCGTAAACAAAGGTTTTGAATATGCCCGCAGCCAGAACCCCACCCGTAAAGCTCTTGAAGAAGCACTGGCTGTTATTGAGAATGGAAAATTCGGGTTGGCATTCAGCAGTGGTGTGGCGGCAACTGATGCAGTTATTAAATTATTGCAGCCAGGAGATGAAGTGATCTGTGGGAATGATATGTACGGCGGCACTTACCGTCTTTTCACCAAAGTATTTGCAAAATTTGGCATCCACTTTAATTATGTAAACACCACAGATATAAACAATGTAAAAAATGCAGTAACGGATAAAACCAAACTGATATGGATTGAAACCCCAACCAATCCGCTGATGAATGTAATCGATATTGCCGCCGCTGGCTCCATTGCTAGATCCAATAATATATTACTGGCCGTAGATAACACTTTTGCTTCACCGGCTTTGCAGAATCCGCTTGACCTTGGCGCTGATATCGTGATGCATTCTGTTACAAAGTACCTTGGCGGGCACAGTGATGTAATACAGGGAGCATTGGTGATGAAGGATGCTGACTTGCGAGAAAAATTATATTTCATTCAGAAAAGCTGCGGAGCTGTACCGGGACCAATGGATTGTTTCCTCGTATTGCGTGGAATAAAAACATTGGGTGTAAGAATGAAAGCCCATTGCGAGAACGGAAAGATCATTGCTCACTGGTTGCGTAATCATCCAAAAGTTGGAAAAGTATACTGGCCGGGATTTGAAGATCATCCCAATCATGCCATTGCAAAAAAACAGATGAAGGATTTTGGCGGCATGCTTTCTTTTGAATTAAAGAACGATAGTGTGGATGAAGCGAAAAGAGTTTTATCATCCACACATCTGTTTTCCCTTGCAGAAAGTTTGGGTGGTGTTGAATCTTTGATCAATCATCCTGGAAGTATGACTCATGCTTCCATACCAAGAGAAGAACGTATAAAAAACGGTTTAAATAATTCTTTAATTCGTTTGAGTGTGGGTATCGAAGATGCGGATGACCTGATTGAAGACCTGAAACAGGCAATTGGATGATAAAAGACTTAAAAGGGTTTTTAAACAGGAAGGTTGATGAATACAATCAGCCTTCTTTCATAAAAAACGACCCAATATCTATTCCCCATCTTTTCTCAAAAAAACAAGATAAAGAGATTGCCGGTTTTTTTGCTGCCGCATTTGCATGGGGCAACCGTACAACGATAATTAAAAAATCAAAAGAACTGATGCAACTGATGGAGATGTCTCCACATGAATTTTGCCTGAACCATACTGATAATGACCTGAAAAAATTGAGAAATTTCAAACACCGGACGTTTACTTATACTGACCTGCTATACTTCATTAAATTTCTCAAGTACCATTACAGTAAACACAAGAGTCTCGAAAGAGCTTTCATCATGCATGGAAACACAGTTGAAGAAATGCTCACGGGGTTTCATCATTATTTCTTTTCGCTGGAGCATGTGCCTCCCAGAACAAAAAAACATATTGCGACTCCCGAAAGAAGATCAACCTGCAAAAGATTGAATATGTTTCTGCGCTGGATGGTAAGAAAAGACGACAAAGGCATTGATTTTGGCATCTGGAAAAACATTTCTCCTTCATTGCTCATTTGCCCTATTGATCTGCATGTGGCAAGAGTGGCACGCAAGCTCCGATTACTAAAAAGAAAGCAAACTGACTGGCAGGCAGCAGTGGAACTGACAGATGCTTTATGTAAATTGGATAAAAATGACCCGGTGAAATATGACTATGCTTTATTTAATCTCGGTTCAGTTGAAAAATATTAGCTCTCACAGATGGCAGAGATGAACACAGATTTAATTCCTGCGATCAGGCAATCATTTAATATTGAATTGCCTGATGCTATTTCATTGGATGAATTGAAACAAAAGCTTTTCTCTCATATCAATCACCTTATACAATCTGATTTTGAGAAACTGGTTTCATTGCTTTACAGGATTGATGTGAGTGAGGTAAAACTGAAATATTTATTACAAAACAATAAAGAAGAAATTGCTGCAAATACAATAGCTGACCTGATTATTGAAAGACAGCTGCAGAAAATTGAAAGCCGGAAAAAGTCGGGAGGTGCAGAAAATATTTCTGATGAAAAAAAGTGGTAAGCTGATCTCAGTTTATAGCTCTTCCCCCTAACAACATAGCATAGGCATCAACTTTGTGAAACTGGTAAGCCCTGTCGAAAAGAGCATCAACAGATAAATCCGTATTGGATGTGGCTGTGTCTTTGCTTGTTAAAAGCCGAAGATGCTTCTGGCTTTGCATATATTTATTCGTCTTATTGATCACATTGGTCCGTTCCAGTATTTCTCCGGCAATATCAAACAGATCACCTGTATTCACTGGGATTTCTTTTATTTGAAGGGCCCTGTCCAGTCCTGTTATTTTTGCAATTTGTCCCATCCTGTCATTATCCGGAAAGGCAGGGGCAATATCTTTATTAATAACATATCGTTCCGCATTGGGAAATTTTTCTTCCATGTCCTGCACAAAAGCGGCATTGCCAACAGCGGGTGCACCAAAAGTGATGAGTTGCAGACGATTTTTCTTTTCCGCCCGCAATTCTTTTTTCAAATAACCCGCCAATGGATAAGCCAAATTACCACCGAGGCTGTGCCCGGTTATAACAATACTTGCCCCAGCAGGAATTTTTTGTTCAATAAATTCTTTTATGGTTAATCCAATACTGCCATCCCTTAATTGCAATAGATTTTGAAATCCGGTATAAGCCCCATCACTTATGTATGCTTCTTTCACCGTATCTGCATAGTTCCATTTTTTTATAGTAAAAATGTTGAAGTCCTGCATGATGAAATTCTGAAACCCGGCATTACTGAATTCAATCATGGAGCCCCTGATCACTAACGCATATTGTTCCGCATTTTTTTTCCTGGCAATAAAGGCAAAATTGCCGCCAATGGCTTCGGGCAAAAACACCGCTTCATAATCAAGGGCATATTTGGATAATGTATCCGCCAGATTTTGTTTATATACAAGCTGGTTTAGCTGCACTGCTTCTTTTGCCGGCAAAAAAGCTGTAACCTGCTGTTCTTTCTTTTTGCCGGTATTACAGCCGGTAAATACCGTTGCAATAATAACTGTGAGAAATAAAAAGATTCTTTGCATATGCTGAGTAGAATTATTGAACGATGAAATGAGTGACACATTCCCGAATGCTTTCGGAATGATAGTAGTAATGCAGCCGGCAACAAAAAATAAAAATTACTATTAAGAAAACCTCTAAAGTCCCTTAAGGGCTTTAGGGTTTCTTTCTCTCAAACATCAGCTCTTTCACTTTCTCCTTATCTTCTTTTTCTTTTTTCAGATCGAACATGGTGCCGAATACATGATCCCAGAGAGTTGAACTTACCCCATAACCATTATGTTCATTCTTATAATGATGCAGGTGGTGATTTCTCCAAAGGGGTTTCATCCATTTGAAAGGGGGGTTCCAGGCATGTATGGCATAATGCATTGTGCCGTACATCAGGTATCCGAGTAAAAACCCGGGAAAGAACATAAATGCATAGCTACCCATGATGAGGTACATCAACCCAAATAGTGATGAAGAAATGATTAGACTTGGCACCGGGGGCATAAACAACCGCTGTCTGTCTCTCGGGAAATGATGATGATTACCGTGCAGGGTATATACAAATTTTGTAGCCCTCGGTCCTTTAGGCACCCAGTGAAAAATAAACCGGTGAGCTATATATTCAAAAAAAGTCCAGAAAAACATTCCTCCAAAAAATATCAGCAATATTGTTTCTATACTGTAGTCATATCTGGTAGCTGCGGTATAAATAAGGAACGTAAGTATAGGAATGTACATTCCCCAGATCACCAGGGGATGTGCTTTTGTTAATGCTTCCAGGAAATCATTTTTGAACAAACGGGCCTGTCCTTTATTATAAATCTTTTCAAATTCCATGCGGCAAAGATAGGGAATGATGTGAGTGGGTAAACCTAAACGATCGCTGATTTTAATCATCATCCATTAATGTTTCAACTCTTTGAAACTGATAGCTTTTCTGCAACAATAGTCATAAACAATTACCTTAGCATCACTTTTAATTTTGCTGTATGAAACTTGTCTCTTACCTGAAAGAAGAACATGAACAACTGGCTGTACTTATCGGCAATATCTTGTATGATATGGATGTCTTGCATCCCGACCTGCCGAACAGCATGAATATGTTTTTAAATTACTGGGAAGATGCATATCCAGTTGCGCAGGCTGGTGAACTGATGCTGAAAGAAGGAATAAGGACAAGCAATAAAGGCATTCCGCTGAAAGATGTACAACTGCTGGCGCCGGTTCCCTTTCCTTCTTCCTGCAGGGATGGCTATGCCTTTAGCCAGCATGTCGCAGCGGCAAGAAGGAACAGGAAAGTGGACATGATCCCTGAATTTGATCAATATCCTATTTTTTATTTCACCAATCATCACAGCATTCAGGGGCCGGGTGAGATCCGGTGCATGCCGGATCATTTTGAAAAACTGGATTTCGAACTGGAAGCCGCTATTGTTATTTGCAAACATGGAAGAAATATCAAAGCAGAAAAAGCCGATGAATACATTGGCGGACTGATGATCATGAACGATATGAGTGCAAGAAAACTGCAGATGGAAGAAATGCTATTGAACCTTGGGCCTGCTAAAGGAAAAGATTTCTCTACTGTCATTGGGCCATGGCTCGTTACATTAGATGAGTTGGAAGAATTTGTTGTATCCTGCAAAGAAAATCATAACGGTAAAAGCTGGAATCTCAGAATGCAGTGTTTTGTAAATGACAAACAGGTAAGCGACGGCAACCTCAGCGATATGGACTGGACCTTTGCCGAAATAATTGAACGGGCATCGTATGGCGTTGATCTGTATCCCGGCGATGTGATAGGGAGCGGCACAGTGGGAACAGGCTGTTTCCTTGAACTGAACGGAACAGGCAAACTAAATGACCCGAGTTTCCAGGAGCAATGGCTGCAGGCTGGCGATGTGGTGGAAATGGAGATTGACGGTTTGGGAAAATTGAGTAACAGCATTGTTGCTGAAGAAACTGATTGGAGTATATTAAAACTTAAGAAATAATATTGCTTAACCGCAAAGACGCAAGGGCGCAAAGTAACGCCATGGATAAAGAGCAATTTGAATACCTGGCAAACCAGATTTTCCAAGCAGCCCTGGAAGTACATAAAACTCTTGGGCCGGGGCTTTTGGAATCAGTTTATGAGTTTGCATTGCTGAAAGAATTGCAACTAAGAAATATTGTTGTTCAATACCAGGTGAAGGTTTCACTTGTTTATAAAGGATATGAAACAGGCAAGGAATTTTTTATTGATATATTAGTTGAAAATGAAATTGTAATAGAGGTAAAATCAGTTGATGCATTGCATCCGGTTCATCAGGCTCAGTTACTATCTTATCTTAAATTATCCGATAAAAGAATGGGGTTTTTGATAAACTTCAATGTGGCGATTATTAAAGATGGATTCAAAAGAATGGTGAACAACTATTAATTCTTTGCGAGCCCTTGCGTCTTTGCGCCTTAGCGGTTAAACTAAAAACATGATTCTAAACCTAAAAGATCTGAAACCCGCCGAAAAGCAATACTACCTGCAGCATGTGGTGGCGCCAAGGCCAATATGCTTTGCTTCCACAATTGATAAAGAGGGCAATGTTAATCTCAGCCCATTTAGTTTTTTTAATTTATTTTCTTCCAATCCGCCCATCGTTATTTTTTCTCCTGCCAGAAGGGTGAGGGATAATACCACCAAGCATACATTACAAAATGTGTTGGAAGTACCGGAGGTGGTTATTAATATCGTCACTTATGATATGGTTCAGCAGACATCATTGGCCAGTTGCGAGTATCCAAAAGGAACAAATGAGTTTCCCAAGGCCGGGTTTACAGAAGAACCTGCCAGCATCGTAAAACCGCCAATGGTGAAGGAAAGCAAAGTGAAAATGGAATGCAAGATCATTGAAGTAAAACCATTGGGAACAGAAAAGGGTGCTGGCAACCTCGTCATCTGCGAAGTATTGAAATTGCATATCGATGATTCATTATTGAACAGTGAAGGAAAAATGGACCAGCGAAATATCCATCATGTGGCCCGGTTGGGAGGTGACTGGTATTGCAAGGTGGATGAAACAAACCTGTTTATTGTTCCAAAACCAAATACTGAATTGGGTATTGGTGTGGATGCATTACCGCAAAGTATCCGCAACAGCAAGATCTTAACCGGAAACAACCTGGGCATGCTGGCCAATGTGCATGAAATGCCGGTGATCGATCCTTCATTTGATGATGACCGCCTGAAACAGATCATCCAATATTTTTCCATCAATCCGGATGAAATGGAAAAAGAAATTCATTTGTATGCAAAAGAGTTGCTTGGCGCAGGAAAAATAACCGATGCCTGGCAGGTATTACTTGCTTCTGTATAATCTTTTCTCTTCCGCTGATATTTTCTATATCTTTAATAGACACCACTAAATCCGCTGTTATATGAAAAAAACAGCAATTCTTCTTTTAGTAGCCCCCTTACTGTCAGCTTTCTACTTTTTTCCTGTGTGCCTCAGAAAAAAGCTGCGCGGCTTTAATTATGCTCTCCGTTGCCGTAGCACTTGGGTTGCTTTATCTTATTGCCGCCCTTGCCTGTAACCTTTCCTGCGCAGGTTCTGATATAGCTGCCGTAATAGTCGGAGTTGGAGGAGCCGGACTGGTGATATTCCTGCTGATCGTTGTTATCAGGAAAATTCTTGGAAGGAAAGGCCGTTAAAAAAAATCTGTCCGGAATAAATCCACCATCATTCAGGAAGCATTGGCTAAAGTAGAGAAATAAACTGTTTCCCGCCATGATCAATGACAAATCCCTGGCTTCCAGTGCAAAAGCGGGGCTTTTTTATTTTCCTTTCTCCCGGCATCCATTATCTTTGCCGGTAAATAACGGGCTTTAGATCAACCTGCTCATTTAAAAAATTTCTCCTTAAAAAAGAGCAGTCAAAATTTCTAAAAGTCCTTATTTTTAAGCTACTTTTAAGGCTATTGGATGGGAAGTTCCTGAAAATCCCGAAAAGAGTAGGGCGCAACACAGCCGAAATGCGATATGAGTAGGCAACCGAAAATAACTGTTATGAAAAAAGTATTATTGTTCCTTTTTGCTTCTGCATTGTTATTGCAAACCGAAGGCTTCGCTCAGAAAAAGAAATCGAAATCAAAAACAAAGGCGCCCAAAGAAAAGAAAGTGGTATTTCCTGCTGAGGCAAGAATTGGACTGACGGGCGGTCTTTCATTTGCAAACCTGAGCCGCACTCTTGGCGGACTGGATAAAGATGGTGATTACCGTATCGGTGTTGCCGGCGGAATGATGCTCAATGTTCCCTTTGGAAAAACAAAGAGATTTGCCTTTCAGCCCGCAGTTGATTATGTACAAAAAGGCGCAGCAGAAGTAGCACTGACTCCTGTTAACAGGGCTTATACGGCTCTTCGCTATGCAGAACTGCCATTGAATATTGTTTATAACCTGAAATGGGGCAAGAGTGTTTTGTATTTCGGTGGCGGCCCTTATATCGATTTTGACCTCCCCTCCAAAAAAGTATCCCGCATACCCGGAAATAAAATTGAATCGGATTTTTTATTTGGTAACACCAATGCCGATGACATGAAAGGTATTGACTATGGCGGTAATTTTCTTATAGGTTTAAGGATACCTATGGGAGTTTCCGTTTCACTTCATTATACCCAGGGCGCAAGAAACCTCGTCCCGGTAGATAATAACGATAAAATAAAAAGCATTGCTTTCGGCATCAGGATAGGCTACCTGTTCAAAGCAGCAAGTAAATAAATTTTTTAAGAACAGCACTGCAAACCCTGACGGCATTGTCAGGGTTTTGTTTTTTGAACCAGTACCTTTGTCCGGCTTTAAAAATCAAGACCCTTTGCGTTGTCAGTGCTTTGGCGTCATTGCGGTTAAACTCACAAAACCATGAGCACACATCTTTCAGAACAGGAACAATTGCGGCGGGAAAAACTCGCTGAGATTATCATGATGGGTATTGAACCCTACCCTGCTACACTTTATCCCGTCAACAGTAATTCAGCTCATATAAAAGAAAATTACAAGGAAGAAAACAAGGATCAGTTTGCTGACCTATGTCTTGCCGGCCGCATCATGAGTGTGAGGGATATGGGCAAGGCCAACTTTGCCGTGATACAGGACAGTTATGGCCGTATACAACTATATATACGCCGTGATGATATCTGTCCCGGTGAGGACAAAACATTATATGATATCGTCTGGAAAAAACTTCTTGATATCGGCGACATCATCGGCATAAAAGGTTATGCATTTGTAACAAAGACGGGTGAAACTTCTGTGCATGTAAAAGAGCTTACCCTGCTCAGCAAATCACTTCGTCCGCTACCTGTTGTAAAGGAAGCTGAAGGACACACTTTCGATGCTGTCACAGATCCTGAATTCAAATACCGGCAGCGTTATGCTGATCTCATCATCAATCCTGGGGTAAAAGAAACTTTTGTAAAGCGTACCCGGATGATCAGTTCCATCCGTGAATTCTTGGATGCACAAGGCGCATTGGAAGTGGATACTCCTGTACTGCAAAGCATACCCGGTGGCGCTGCGGCAAGGCCATTCATTACCCATCACAATGCGTTGGATATTCCCTTGTATCTACGCATTGCCAATGAGCTTTATCTCAAACGTCTTATTATCGGTGGTTTTGACTGGGTATATGAGTTCAGCCGCAACTTCCGCAATGAAGGCATGGACCGCACCCACAATCCTGAGTTTACCATCCTGGAATTATATACGGCCTACAAAGATTATTTCTGGATGATGGAAACAACGGAGCAGTTATTGGAAAAAGCAGCCCTGGATGTTTGTGGCACAACTGATGTAACAGTTGCTGAAAAAACTATTTCCTTCAAAGCGCCTTTTAAACGTATCAGCATTTTTGATGCAATACTGGAACATACCAGCACCGATATAAGCCGCATGAATGAAGAACAACTCCGTTCACTTTGCAGGGAATGGCATATACATGTTGACAACATTATGGGAAAGGGTAAACTCATTGATGCCATCTTTGGCGAGAAGTGTGAAAAGAGTTATGTGCAGCCCACTTTCATCATTGACTATCCTGTGGAAATGAGTCCGCTTACCAAGAAGCATCGGGAAAAAAGAGGGCTGGTGGAAAGATTTGAACTCATGATCAACGGAAAAGAGGTTGCCAATGCTTACAGCGAACTGAATGATCCTCTTGATCAGAGGGAACGTTTTGAAGAACAGGCAAGGTTGATGGAACGGGGCGATGATGAGGCTATGTTCATTGACTATGATTTTCTGCGTGCATTGGAATATGGTATGCCACCCACATCCGGAATTGGAATTGGTATAGACAGATTATGTATGTTGCTCACCAACAGCTCTTCGATACAGGATGTGTTATTTTTTCCGCAGATGAGGCCGGAGAACCGAATGGATATTGAAAAAACAAAAGAATAATTTTACCTGCTCTGTATTTCTTACCGCTTAATTAACGTTTTCTCTGTTTTTCCTTAACAGGGTGGTTTATTCCTTTACACAAAACCATCCAACATGCAAAAGAAACCTTACACTGTGGTTGGTGTTCCGTCATTTACATTTCTTTAGTTCCTGTATGTAATCCAGAAACTCTTTTGAATCGAATAAGCCATTTACAAGCTTACGGGTATCTGCGTTTACTTTTTTGATTTGACGACTTTCTTCCAGAAGTTTTACTATATCATCTTCAGTTGCTTTTTCAAGACCAATTCTGGAAAACCTGTAAGTAACCCCAACAAAATTATCCCACCACCAAATGTCAGCAATAAAAGGTCGTTTACCTAATAGCTCGCCCCTAAATATTCCAATGGTTACATCATTTGGATCTTTTGAATAAGTAACAACTGGCACAGGATAATTTGGATCTAGGATTTTTGTATTTGAAGGCATATACGCTTATAATTTTTACACCGTAATTGGTATTCTCATCAATCTTATTTCTTTTTTTTGATGATCCTACCTTTGGTGGAATTTAATACCAATAAGGGCAGAACAGAAATTGATTTTCAATTTTTTTCCAGCTGTTTTAAATTAATTTGATATCTCACATGTCCCCACTTTTGCAAAAGCCAGGCAACACTTACACAAACAGATCGGTATACAGCTGTGCACCCGGCAGGACTGAATATGTTGATAGATCAGTAATACCTTCCTTCGCCAGTACCTGCTCATCAATGAAGAGGTTGCCTGTACAATCAGCAGGTGGTTGTCGCAAAATATAATATGCCGCATCAGCCAATACATCTACGGTACGGCTCATATTGGCCAGCATGGCGCCGCCCAGTAAATTTCTTACAGCCGCTGTGTCAATAGTGGTTCTTGGCCAAAGTGCATTAGCTGCTATCTTATCCTTTGCAAATTCTTTTGCCCAGCCAATGGTCATCATGCTCATATTATACTTGGTCAACGTGTAAGCCACATGCTTTTCAAACCATTTGGGATCAAGATTGATGGGAGGAGAAAGAGTAAGTATATGTGCATGGGATGATCTTCTTAAATGGGGGATGCATGTTTTGGTTACCAGGAAAGTGCCCCGCACATTGATGCTGTGCATCAGGTCAAACCGTTTGGCTTCTGTTTGTTCCGTGGTAGTGAGTGAAATAGCCGATGCATTGTTCACCAGTATATCAATACCTCCAAATGTTTCCACAGCTTTACTCACCGCATTTTGAATTTGATCTTCAAAACGGATATCACATTGCACAGCAAGACCTTTTCCACCGGCCGCTTCCATTTCCGCTGCTGCAGTAAAAATGGTGCCTCCCAGTTTGGGATTCTCTTCCACACTTTTGGCTGCAATAACAATATTAGCTCCTTCTTTTGCCAGTCGCAGGCCGATGGCTTTCCCGATCCCTCTTGTGCCTCCGGTTATGAAGGCAGTTTTGTTTTTAAAATCCATATGGTTTGTTTTATTGTTCTTATTTATTTTTTTGGCCGGTGAGGCAGGTAATCTTACTTAGTAAAAGATGTAGTTCCTCTACCATTTTCTCCTTTTGCTAACAATTGGCAAAGCTTTTGATAAAATATACATGATTAGTCGTTTCCCGTTTGATGAATCCATATCTAAAGAAAAACTGCCTTGAGTTGTAACCTGTGAAATGAAAAACCAACTGGTGTACCTTCAACGGAATTGAAAGCCCCGGAATAGCTTCGGGGTTTTCCTTTTACCTCACCCCCCAACCCCTTCTCCACTTTTGGAGAGAGGGAACTATTAGTTCTTTTAATATTCAGGAAGAACAGGCTTTGTCTGCACTATATCATCTATCTGTTGCATCACATCGATGCTGAGTTTTTCTGCTGCAGCTTCTGCCTGTAAGTTTTCTATCAATTGTTCTTTATTGGTAGCGCCAAGAATAGCTGTCGTTACATTGGGATTCTTTATGCACCAGGCAATGCTCAGTTGCGCCATGGATATGCCGAGTTCTTTTGCAAGTTTTCCCAATTGTTGCACTTTCTCCAGAAAATGTTCCTTCATCCAGCGGTCCTTCAGCCAATCGAAACCATGCAAGCCAAATCGGCTCCCTTCGGGAATGCCATCATTGTATTTACCACTGAGTAATCCCGATGCCAGCGGACTCCAGATGGTGGTACCCATCCCCACTGTTTTAAATATCATCAGGAACTCATTTTCCATTTTATTTCTCTCAAGCAAATTATACTGTGGCTGTTCCATTGCGGGGGCTATCAATCCATACTGATGCGCCACCCGGTGTGCTTCCATGATCTCTACTCCGCTCCATTCACTGGTGCCCCAGTATAAAATTTTTCCCTGATGTATCAGGTTATGCATGGCCCACACGGTTTCTTCTATCGGTGTGCCTTTATCAGGCCGGTGACAAAAAAACATATCGAGATAATCCAATTGCAACCTTTGCAACGCTTCATTACATGCTTCCACCAGGTGTTTTATGCTAAGGCCTGTTTGATTGGGTTTATTATTTTTTCCTCTCCATCCCCAGAATGCTTTGGAGGAAACAGTGTAAGAAGTACGGTCCCAGTTTTTGGTCTTTAAAACCCGGCCCATCATCTTTTCACTTTCGCCCAATGCATACACTTCTGCATTATCAAAAAAATTAATACCCTGATCATAAGCGATTCCCATCAATTCATCGGCCATGGTGTCGCTGATCTGTTTATGAAAACTTACCCAGCTGCCAAACGAAAGCACACTCAGTTGCAGCCCTGTCTTTCCCATGCGGCGGTATTCCATACTGTTTTTTTAAAATTGAAAGTTACTTAAAAAACCAGTTTATAGTCCATGGTTCATGGTCAGGTTAAATGTTATTCATATTTTCCTGTAAAATTATTTTGGAAACCCGGTTTCTGATACCTGCACTACTCCGGTAGGGTCATTGAATATTACACTCATAAGGTCCTGCGTTGCGGTTAATCCCTTTCCGCCATAAATACTTTTGCCGATGCCGTGGTAGGTGGCAAATTTATCGGTGTAAAAAAGCTTAGTGTTCTGATCCCACCAGAGGTCGGGGCTTCTCAGTGTATCGCCTTTGGCGGTTATCACAGTCACACTGTCCCGCAGATACACTTTGTTGAAGGTCTCAAAGTATTTTCCATAGCGGCTGTCGAGCCATGTTTCTATTTTCCCTGAACTGTCGCCAAAAAAATCCACATGCAATGATTTGGGAAACTCTACATACAATGTATCGGCAGCCACCCGCAACATCAGCGGCGCTTTCAGTTTTGCTTTCACCTTTCCGCCCTGGCTCAGGAAACTTTCAATGTTGATGGCTTCTTCCTTCAGCACCACTCTTTTGGTGAGATCATTAATCTTCTTCTCATCATTCTCACAGCTGTAAAAAAAAGAGCAGCCCATAATAAAAGCTGCTGCGTACAAAATCTTTTTATGAGAAAAAGGATTAGTCATACTTACGTTTGCCAAACCAGAGATCACTCAGTGAAAAACCAAGCGAGAACCTGAAAAGGTTTTCCCTCAGCAAATTATTGCTATTTCCTCTTTTGCCATATTCAAATGCAACATTGATCATGCTGTACTGATTAGGTGCCTGCCTGTTGAGAGCAACGGGAAGCCCCATACCAAATGAGCCGCCAAAACGTGGAAGATTTTTACCCACCTTGATATAATCAGGACCCATGAATAAGCCGGCCCGGTAAGTGATATTACTGAAATACCCTTTGATCTTGGGCACAGGATTGAACTGTCCTCCTATCCTTACCTCCCATGTATTTCTCACAGAATCTTTTTGTCCGTACATGCGGTAACTGTCCCAGTTATGAATAGAAAAATCAAGACCGATGATCCATCCGGGTTCTTTACGGTCTTTTTCCTGAAAGATGAGTTTTTGTGCAACAAAACCAACAGTAAAAGATGAAGGCATAGTTATTTTACCCCTTACGTCCCGCTGGTCCGATACACTGTCAAGCCTTACATCCCCGAGGTTATCATCATACACAAAGGTCTCCCGCAAAATATCCTGCCTGGCATTTATTTTTTGACCCCAGTTGCCATAAGCGCCTATTGCAAGATTTATTTTCTTATTCAACGGCGTTTTATACTGAAGGCCTGCATTGAAATAAATGTCTCCGAAATTTGTTCTTGTCTCATAATTGGCCTGGAAATAATTCACGGTATCATTAATGAAACTTCTGCGGCTGCTGTAATCCTTTTTACCAAAAAAATAACCGGCGTTAATACCAAAACTTAATTTTTCTCCTGTTTTCTCATTGTTGAAAATACTGAAACCTGTTCCAAGTGAAGCAAGATAAGCGCCGCCATCACCTTCATATCTTGTGATGGCACTATCGATTGGCTGACCTGTAATAGGATCCTTCAGTCTTGCATAATTGATCATTTTATAACTGATCCTTGAAACAGGGCGAAGACCAAATGCTATTCCCCAATTCTTTCTTATCGGCATTCCCACCTGTAAATAAGAGAACAGTGCGTTGCTTGCATTGAATTTTTTGGGATTGGCCGGATCTTTTAAACTACGGCTTTCAAAGTCCAGGCCGACATCCAATATAGCCCGGCCTGAAATTATTTTCTTTGATTTGGTTTCCACTCCCGCCTGAAATGAGGAATACGAAGCAGGGTTATTGAAATTGATGGAAATAATATCAGAATAGCCGGCGCTGACACTTCCCATACCCCGGCTGATGATGTGTGAATGGGGAATCATGTCGCCAATGCCATAACGGGAATAGGGTGAATTATCCTGGGAAAAAACAGGAATAAAAGCAGTAAGAAGTAAAACCAGGATCGTCAGATAAATGCAGTGTAACGTCTTGGTTTTCTTAGGGGTTGTTGATTTCGCTGATCGCATACAGACCTTTAAAGATTAAATCAGGGTCTGCAAATATCTTGCTTTTGAGGTGTGAAGCCAAATACACTATATCCCCCCCGGTTAAGAGGACGTTAAAGTTCCTGTATCGCTCCCTGTATGCTTCTACAAAGCCATCGATCTCTTTTGCCATACCCATCACCGATCCGGTAAGTATATTGGTCTTTGTATCATAGCCGATCAATGGAATATTGCTATCTGCTTTCACCAATGGGAGTTTGGCCGTATAATAATTAAGCGATTTCAATCGCATTCCCAGTCCGGGTGAAATAGCTCCCCCGATAAACTCATGATATTTATTGATGAAGTTGTAAGTAATGCAGGTGCCGAGGCCAATCACCAAATTATTTTTACCAGAATAAAAATGTACTGCTGCTTCAGACAGTGCCAGCCTGTCTGCACCAATATCTTCCGGCTTACCTACGGGTGTGGTAAAGGATACTTTGGTAAGATAGCTGAGCTTATGAAATTTTGTATTGATGGTGAGCAGTTCTTCAATAACCAGGTTATGATCGATGACAGACGAAAGAATGGACTTCTGTGGCTGAAATTTTTTAATAAGTCCCTGTATCGTTTCCACCTTATCATCAGGCAATACGATACCTTCCTTCATTTCTTTTTCATGAAAGACGGCTGCTTTCTTCCTTGTGTTACCAAAATCGAGACAGAGAGTGACTGACATAATTCTTTGCTTATTTTTTCAGGTCCTTCCAGTCGAACCCACCGAGGTTCTTGAAATGCCCGTTCATTTTTATTTTCTCTTTCAGCTGTTCCATGCCCGCCAGCATGGGAATCACTTTGGTCAGGTGCCGCTTCAGGTACTCCTGTCTTTGTCTTTCATCAAGCAAACCCAGCAGCTCATATTCTTCCCCCAGCGATAAGCCGATATGATGCGCCACATCATATACTCTCATCTCACCGTCTTCTTGAAGGAAATCTTTGCTCACTTTCAGCAGGCGATGCAGGTCACGAATGCTGTTCATTACTTTACGCATCATATCGGGATTTCCTTTTTCATAAGTATCCGGGTAATTCACAATGGCACCGCTGTATAATTTATCCGGCACTTCTTTTATTACTTCCAGTATGCGGAATATCTTTACTCCCTTTGTTTTGATATCCATTTCCCCGTTGTCATGCACTTTGGCAAGTTCTGTTATCTCCACAAGCGAACCAAAATCCTGTACTTTGTTTTCGATCACAGTAGGTATACCAAAGGATTTTTTAGCGGCATGACATTCACTGATAAGCTGCTTATACCTCGGTTCAAAAATATGCAGGTTCAGGTTCTCACCGGGATACACGACGATACCGAGAGGAAATATGGGAATGAAATTGGTCATAAAACAAAGGTACAAGACGCAGGGCACAAGTAACAGAAACCAAAAATCAAGGAGTTCACTTCTGTTTTTTGATCAGTTCATTTAACTTTTGATATTTAAGTTTTGTATAATAAGCGATCATTTTTGCACAGAGCCAACCTGCTTTTCCATCCAAAAATCCCCGTTTTAAAATATACGATCTGAAAAAACTGAACCGATGTGAAAGATTCCGTTTGATCCATCCTGCTTTTTTCCTTTGCCTGAAATATTTCTCAGCTCCAAGCATGGCATAACGTTCCATTTTGTATTTATAATCTTCAGTATCCCGCCAGGTACGATGCATTACATATCCTTTAAGTTCTTTTACAGAGGCATGTGCCGGCAAAATCAGTTCCTCATGCACATCGGCCTCATTCCATAAAGTTGTTTTACGGTTGAATAAGCGGATATGCTGGTCTTTTCCCCAGTCGCCATACCTCAGTAATTTATCCCCGATAAAATTTCTGAAAGAGATACTGTAAACTGTTTTTTCGTCATCGAATCGCATTTGCAATAATGTTGTTTTCAATTCATCGCCGATGGCTTCATCTGCATCGAGGTTCAGTATCCAGTCATGGTTTGCCAGTGCAATAGCCTTGTTCTTTGTTTTACCAAATCCCTCCCAGCTGCCCTGGCAAAGCCGCACATTGAACTTTTTTATTTTTTCAATGGTATTGTCTGTACTGCCATTATCATAAATAACAATATCATCTGTAAGCCCTTCCAGGCTTTCTAATGTTTTGCTGATGATGGCTTGCTCGTTTTTACAAATTATAACAACAGAAAATGATTGCATAGCATTACAAGATTACTGTTTTTCTCCCGATACATTTCGGGACAGCCATTGATACAACCACAAAACGATGAATGAATAAACAAAAACCCCGAACTGCACTTCCAGCCCGATGTCAAACAGCAGGCTGAAACCGGCCGTGATGTTTATCATGTACCAAAGTCAGCGGTTACCAGTTCTCATAAAAAAAGGAAGCAGCATGGCAAAAGAAAAAACAATGATCCCCGGAACTCCGCAACCTGCTCCGTACATCATCCACTCGCTGGAAGGATAAATTTTAGCCCTTTCATTCATTTCTGAATACTGTTCGCTATACCATTTTTCTGTTTCACTTATCACATCTCCGAAACCTGCACCAATAACAGGATTTTGTTTCATCACATTCCATCCTGCTTTTATAGAAATAACCCTGACCGCAGCATTTCTCCAATCATTGTTTAACTTGTCCGGCATACATTTGTACCTCACCCCCAACCTCTCTACCGGGGGAGGGAAGAAGTTGTTTTCATAAACATACAACTTCATTCTTTTATGTGGCAGGAACTATTACAGCAATTACAGCAAGGCGATACAAAAGCATTGGCCCGTAGCATCTCATTGGTGGAAAATGAACAACCGGGGTATGAAAGTTTATTGCAATCACTGCCGTTTTCTCCTGCAAAGATCATTGGTATAACCGGTCCGCCCGGTGCAGGCAAGAGTACGTTGGTTGATTCGTTAATTGGTTTATTGGTTGATTCAGGAAAAAAGGTGGGTGTGCTTTGCGTTGATCCCTCCTCTCCTTTTAATCTTGGCGCTGTGCTCGGCGACAGAATACGAATGAGTGACTGGTACACCCATCCCAATGTGTTTATCCGTTCATTAGCTACAAGGGGCAGCATGGGCGGCTTGCATCCTAAGATCATTGAAATAGCAGACCTGATGAAGGCTTTTCGGTTTGACCATATCATTGTTGAAACAGTTGGTGTAGGACAAAGTGAAATTGAAATTGCAGGCCTTGCTGATGTAACAGTGGTAGTTGTCGTTCCTGAAGCCGGCGATGAAGTACAGACCATGAAAGCGGGGCTGATGGAAATCGCTGATGTATTTGTAGTGAATAAAGCCGATAGACCCGATGCAGATATGTTTGTAAACCATTTGCGGCTTATGCTGGCTCCTGCATTCAGCAAGCATTATAATGAAGTGCCGGTGCTGAAAACAACCGCTACACAAAAAGAAGGAGTAAAGGAATTACTGGATATTATTCTTCACCAGTTACAGAAAGCACACCTGACCGATAAAAAATTCTGGTTGCTGGCGGAAAGGGCTTATTATTTAATTGAACAAAAAAAAATGAAAGGAGTTGATAAAGCCGTGTTGAAAAAAGAAATTGAAAGCAGTTACCATAAAGGAAATTTCAATTTGTATAAATTCATTGCTGATAAATAAAGCCTATGGAAGAAACAATACCCAATGAAGGATTACCCCGCATGTCTGACTGTAACCCTATTTCTGTAATGGTGGAACCGGGTAAGGTTTACTCCTGGTGCAGTTGCGGGCTTACAGAAAAACAGCCTTTCTGCGACAGCAATCATAAAAAGATAGAAGGCACTCCTTTTAGAAGTGTGAAAGTATTATTTGATAAAAAAGAAGAAATATTGTTTTGCCAATGCAAGCAAACAAAGACGCCACCGTTTTGTGATGATAGTCACAAAAAAATTGATAAACAATCCATACAAAAATGAATTTGATCGGACTTTAGAAAGGCTATTATACTTATGTTAAAGATTATCCACATGGCATTATTGGAAAATCAGAGCCTTTTGAATTCGAGATCAATGATGAAAATGGATTATTCAAAGGAACCTGTGTTGATGAGGTTGTCAAAGCTATTACGGGTAATGAATCTTTTGTTTATGGAATTTTTAAAGAAGGTATCATTAAATTTAAAAAGACCTATAAATATTACGCCACACTGAATGAGTTCGGTGAAATAGTTTTTGAAAATAAAGTAACAATGTCCGGTGTAGATTATGAGGGAAAGCTTTTTAAGAGATTCTTTTCTGGAAAGCCTTATTTCAAAGGCAAATGGTCAATAGCCGGTGAATACACTGATACATTATATGGTACCGTCACTTTTAAGTCTGAAGGCGCATGGAAAATGAGCCGGATTTCCTAGTATTTCATTCCTCCCACTCACACCCGATCGGAGCACCCGGTGGTATTTCTTTATGAATCGTTGGCTTCGCTTTTTCCGGTTCTTTCATTCTTTCCAATGCCAGCAGCAAATGTCCCTTATAAGTTGTATCAACTGCCATTTTATCTTTGGTCTCAATAAATGTTTTCAAATCTGTCAATTGTTTTTGTAAGATCGATTTCACAATAAATGAATTATTATCATTCACACTGGCAGATAGAAGATAAGTAAGTAATACCTGTTCAGTCTGTAATTGTATCAATCCTTCCATGCCTGTTCTTCTTGCAGCCTTCCATGTTTTGTACAAAACTGTATTGATCATTTCATTTACACCCAGGCCGCCATTCTGCACTTCATATTGCGCCATCCGGTTCAGGCGGTCAGCATTGAACAAAAAAGAAAAAGGAAGATCAGTAGCTGTTTCTGCAGGGGACAATACATCAAATGCCAACCCTGTTCTTTTCCGGAATAGTTCTCTTGAAAAATCATATCCTGCCGGTCGTGGCGGAATGAGCTTTGCAATTTTATCGGGTATCAGCAAAACTTTAGGGTCAATGCAATCCATCACCGCATTCAATGCTTTTTGCTGATCGGCTTTGCTTACTGTTTCTGTTGCTGTTCTTCCATCGCCACGTAATGTATAGGTGTAAGACATCCCGCCCACTACTTTTGTCGCCGCTTCCACCTGGTAACGGTGATAAAAATATACGGGAACCAGCACATCTTCCAGCATCGCCATCGGCATGCCGGGGCGGATATTATTTTCACCAAATTGGCTTAATGCTTTCTCTCTTATCTTCAGCACATTCTTTAATTCATCTGTTGCATTCACGCCATTATCCCAAAGATGAGTTCGTGGGTGTAATGCACCGGCAGGTCTTGCATCCTGATCTGTCAGGAATTCCCATCCTGCTTGCTGTGCCATATTAAGAATAGTATTCAAACCATTCTTTTCATTGATCCCGGACGGAAAATCTGTATAACCCCAAATTATGGCCACCTTATCCCAATCTCCTATTTTATTATCATAAGCATTACCCAGATCGATCTCCCCTGAACTATTCAGTTTCGCCATGGGATGCGGATAATCCATTACACTGGCACGGCTATCGCTGCTGGCAATATAGTTGTGCATCAGCCCGAGTGTATGCCCCACTTCGTGTGCTGATAACTGGCTCAATCTTGCCAATGCCATTTTCAGCATCTTGTCATCGGCAGGCATGCCGTTTTCAAATGGCGCTAACAAACCTGTTGCGATCAGGTAATCCTGTCTCACCCTTAATGAGCCAAGTGTTACATTACCTTTTATTATCTCCCCTGTTCTCGGATCGGTGATCGTTGCGCCATAGCTCCAACCCCTTGTGCTGCGGTGTACCCAGTTGATCATATTGTAACGGATGTCCATCGGGTCAGCTTCTTCTGGTAAAATTTTTACCTGGAAAGCATTCTTGTATCCCGCTGCTTCAAAAGCCTGGTTCCACCAATTAGCTCCCTGCAATAATGCGGTTCTTATCGGCTCCGGCGTTCCGTTGTCTAAATAATAAATAATCGGTTTCACTGGTTCACTCAACGCAGCATTGGGATCTTTCTTTTTCAATCGGTGGCGACAGATAAAATATTTACTGATTGATTCAGATACCGGTGTACTGTAATCAAAATAATATATATTAAAAAAACTGCTGCGTGGGTCAAAGATCCTTGGCTGATAATCGTTATCGGGCAGTTGCACAAAAGAATGATGCATACGAAGTGTAATCGCTTCCGGTGATGGCGTAACTGAAATTACATTATAACTTATATTACCATCACTGTTGGTGAATGTGACCGTTGTTTCAAATTCGGTATTAAAGGGAAAATTTTTTGTCCGGGGCAGGTAAATAGTTGAACGGGTTTTGTCCAACGAATAATTTCCCTGTTGGTTGTTTCGCAGCCTGTTGACCACCTGCGTTGCATCCCTTAACAAAAAATCAGTGGCATCAACGAGATAATGATCGCCGGTTTCTGCCTCTTCAGAAAAACCCCAGAGCGTTGATTGTGCAAACGATTGTTCTACGGCCCTTTTCTCTGCAGCGTCATTAGTAATAGCCCGGTAATAGTAATTGGGTTGAACCAGCAAGATCTTTTTTCCCACTTTTGAGAACTTCACAACTTTTCCTCCGCCCATTAATCCCCGGTCAAGACCAATATCATTAGAACCCAGTCCCGCCGGTAAAGAAGTGACATAAAGAAACTCTGAATCAAGCCTGCTTACCTCCAGCCATATCTTGCCTGCATTTTCATCCCAGTAAAAATTGAAATAGCCTTCAAACTTTTTCAGGCCTTTTGTTTTTTCTTCAATGGAAGGAAGACTTTGTCCTGCTGAAAACAGTGGCAGCAAAAATGCAAGAAGCAACAGCTTTTTCATGAGCAGTAGTTTAATGACCTAAGATAAGCAAAGTCAAAACCCGCAGATTAGTATTTTTTTTTGCAATTCAGGCCATTATTGATGAATTGAAAATACTTTTACGACAAACAGTCCGAGTATGAAGCCCGATAACTTTACTGAAATACCGCAAACATGGGATAATATCGGCATGTATGTTATCCGCACCTGCATATGGCAGGCGGTGCAGGCCTGTTCGCCAAATTTCAGCGGGCATCTGCTGGATGTGGGTTGTGGCAGGATGCCTTACCGCAGTTATTTGCTGGACAAAAAATATATTACTCAATACACGGGACTTGATATTGAAACTGCATTGAAGTATGAAGATAATGTTGCGCCTGATTTTACCTGGAACGGAATTGTAATGCCCTTTGCGGATAACAGTTTTGATACATTATTGGCCACCGAGGTGCTGGAACATTGCCCCGATCCGCATCTTACTATTCTTGAAATGAACCGGGTTTTAAAACCCGGGGGGCTGATTTTTTTCACCGTTCCTTTTTTATGGAACCTGCATGAAGTACCGCATGATGAATTTCGCTATACGCCTTTTGCCCTGAAACGAATTTTTGAAGAGTGCGGAATGGAAAAAATTGAAATGAAAGCCTATGGTGGCTGGGATATGGCCATGGCCCAGATGATTGGTATGTGGATAACGGCAACAAAGCGGGGAAGCAAAAGAAGAAGATGGGCCAAAATAATGAACCCGGTAATGAAGAAACTCATCAGAAATGATTTTAAAAAGCAGCCGGTACCATTTGAAGATGGAATGATGATAAACGGTTTTTATGGTACTGCAAGAAAAGCTGTTTGATGCGGGTAAGGGCATAAAGAAAGAAATGTTACTTATCTTTTTTGCCCCGAAAGATTTTTTTCCAAAATGATGAGGGAGCAGCAGGTTGACCATAAGGATAAGGCAGTTGTATTATTTTTTCATACCCCATATTCAGCAGGCTGTTTCTGTATTTTTCAAAAAGCTTTTTCAACAAAGGATGCCTGGTGAAAGTCAGAAAAGGTTCTTTGTGATCCACCATTTCATCCGGAAATTCAGGTTTATATCTCGCAAAATGAAAAAGAGCAAGGGGTTGCCCATTTACCAGGAAGACATCGTCTTTTTTCACAATTTCTCTCTCAATCAGGTTCCAGAAAGCAACATTATACCCGGGGTGCTTATTTACATACACATCATTAAAAAAAGAATGTGTGAGGTTAAGCCAAAGCTGATCGGTAAAAAGGTGTTTATCGGGCTGGTTTTTTGCCAGTGTTTCATTCAGGTTTTTCCACCAGATTAAAAAACTGATAGCTTCTTCTTTACGATTCAGTTCAAAATAACCCGCGTTGTATACCCCGTAACGGTTCATTGCAATCACACTGTAATTATCATAGCCCTGCAGGTAATTCACATACTTTGTGCGGTGAGGGCTCAATATAATCGCTGCATTGGATAATGGGTTAAATTCTCCAAACACCAGCATATCACCATCCAGGTAAATGAGCCGCCTGATACCAGGATATTTTTCAAATAAATGATAGGCAAAAAAGGGCTTCAACGCACAACTAAGCTCAAAAGGAGTATACCGTGAAAGCATACCTTCAACTGAAGAATCTTTCAGTTCGCTGATAAAGCAAAAATGCTTATCAGGGGTTTTATAACAGTTTTTTGCCTCCCCGATCAGGCAGATGAAAAACAGGGCTTCCGGGTTATACTGTAAAAATGACTTTTTTACAGTATAAGCATGGGACAGGTAATTTGGAGTTACTACAGTAAATGCAGCAGTAAACATTTCTGCAGAGCTATTTTTCAGCTCATCCATTTTTAAATATTAGTTAGTAAATATCAGGAAGATTTATTGGTTTTCCACCAGCGATAGAAAACAAAGCCCGCGATTGCAAAGGGAGCAAAAGCAAGGTAAAGTATGCCACTGTTCATTCCTTTTGCCGGTCCTTCTCCTAATTGTTGCGCTGTTTTGGTGCAAATGGAACATTGAGCAGGAGAGTCAATGCTGATTAGTGAACAGCAAATGATAAATAATAAGATCAGACCGCACTTTTTCATTTCGCAAAGTTAAGGGTTCAGTATTTTTCTTTGGCCAGTTTTTCAGCTATCTCCTGGAATCGTTTGCCCCAGTTATCCCAGTTCAGTTTTTTTTCATAATATTTTATGGCGGAATGTTTTAGATTCTGCATGGCCTCGTTATCGGCCAGCAACTCATTGATCTTTTCAGCATATACATCAGCACCGGACTGCAGGGGGAATGCAAAACCGTTCATTCCATTCTTCACATAAGTGCTGACACCACCGGTATCAGTAGTAATGGATGGGATACCATACGCTGAAGCTTCACTGAATACCACACCTGCACATTCAGCCCTCGTAGGAAGCATCAAAAAATCTGTCTCTAAAAATATTTTATGTAACTGTTGAAATTCTTTGGGCTTGTTTTTGTCAAGAAAGGGAATGACAGTAATATTTTTTTCATTTGAAACATCATGCGGAGGCACACAGCCGATGATATGCAAATGAGGACTTACTCCTTTTTGTTTCAGCAAGCGGAATGTTTCGAGTGTAATATCTCCGCCTTTTCTATCCCACTCTACGCCGAGAAATAAAAGCCGGCATTGACCGGATGCAGTCATGTTCAACTCCGAGACGGATGGTATTCTATCCAGATTGGCCCCGCAGGGAACAACAGAAATTCTATCTGCACTTATTCCATAATCACCGACAGCAGAATTTTTACTCCATTCCGAAGCCAGCATGCAATGGGCAGACTTTTGAAACGCTTTTTTATCGAGACCGATCCCCTGCCGCACATTGTACTTTGGAAGGTTGCTGAAATAAGGATAATAACCCTGTAACTGCTGAAAAGTAGCATCGGTCATGTAAATAACGGGAATATCGGTTTCCAGGTAAGCTATCAGCTGTGAAGAAGCAGAAACAAATAAAACTTCCACCGGCCTTTTCTTCAGCTCTTTTTCTAATTGCCTGCTGAAATATTTTGCATAGCTCCTGAGAAACTCAACCGCTGTTTGCTTTTTATATAATCTCTGGTTCAGGCTTTTCTGCATGGTCAGCCATTCCCGCAGCCGCCATGCCCATTTGAAATTGAAGATCTCAACTTCATAATTCTTTTTGATCTGTTGGTAAGTATAATAGGCGGTTCCGGACCATGTCCGTTTGTCCAGGGGGCTTAGCCGGGAAGCAAATCCTACTTTCATTTATAAATATTGTCTGGCGATCAGATTATAAGTTGTATCCTCTATTCTTATTTTTTTAATTGTCAGCTTTGATAAATAATTATCCCATGAAAAAGACTCCCACAAATGATGCAGGTAAGCTTCTGGAAATTCTTTTACTCCCTCAAACATACTTTTCAATCCTGCTGTATCATACAACGGATAATGAAAAGTAAAAGAGCTTAACTGAGTGAGCATTTCCGGATGCCTTGCCGCCAACCGTTCCGGCACCTGCACTGAATGTTCATTCCAGTATTTATCTTTTCCTGTTGAACGGAATGATTTGTATTCATTCAACCACAGGTTTACAAAATCACTGTTCTTCTCTGACAACAAAACTGCATTGCACAGCCCGGTAGCCCCTTCCTTTATTTTTATTATTCCAAGTTTGTACTTCAGTCGCTGTCTCCAATTCTTCGGATCGTATGCCGCTTTGAGTTCTTGCCCGATAACAAATGAATGATTCAATAAATCTGTTAATGGTTTTACGCTGATGGTATCCAGGTCAAGATAAACACCTCCATGTTCCTTTAGCATTTGTAGTCTTACCACATCTGCTTTGTGCGCCACATGATGAAGTTTGTTGCCCATGATGCTTCCGGGTGCACTGATCTTATTTAGTGTAAGTAATAGCCTCGCTTTTTCCCAGCATTCTCCTTCAGGTTCGTACTGGTAATGAAAAAAAGCAGTTGAAGGTCTATTTAATTCCACTGCCGACTTAACGGATAGATAATGTACTAATGAAAATGGTTTGCCGCCGAAATCAGGAGCCATGCCAAAAACAAAGTGGAGGATGTTGGGGATCATAAACAAATATAACCAACAGTTTCAACCGGGCTTTTAACCCATCAGGCCGCTTGAAGCGTCCCGATGATTATACCGCCTCTGCGTCCACCTTTTTTTGAATTTTCTTTCTTTCTTCTTCATTCAGTATCACTTTCCGCATACGAACGAAATTAGGCGTCACTTCAATGCACTCATCCTGTTGAATGTACTCCATACATTCTTCCAGTGTCATTAAAGTTTTGGGCGCAATGTTAGTTGCCGCATCACTTCCGCTGGCCCGCATATTGGTAAGTTTTTTTCCTTCGATCACATTCACCACCAGGTCACCGGGTTTTATATTCTCAGCCACTATCTGCCCGGCATATACTTCTTCTCCGGGGTCAACAAAGAAGGTTCCTCTATCCTGCAACTTATCTATAGAATAGCCTGTAGCCGAACCGGCCTGCTTGGCAATAAGCACTCCATTGTTTCTACCGGGTATTTGTCCTTTCCATGGCTTATACTCAACGAACCGGTGAGCCATCACTGCTTCGCCTGCTGTGTTAGTCAGCATTTGCGAACGCAAACCGATCAGAGCTCTTGATGGAATTTCAAACTCAAGGTGCTGTATTTCCCCTTTAGTTTCCATCACATGCATTTCTCCTTTGCGTCTTGTCACCAGATCAATTACTTTACTCGCAAATTCTTGTGGCACATCCACTACTAAATTTTCATAGGGTTCACATTCAGTTCCGTTAATTTCCTTAACTAATACCTGTATTTGTCCTACTGTTAACTCATATCCTTCCCGGCGCATCGTTTCAACAAGAATCCCCAAATGAAGAATGCCCCGGCCATATACATTAAAACTGTCGCCACTTTCTGTATCCTCTACTTTCATGGCAAGGTTCTTCTCGGTTTCTTTCATCAGCCTGTCACGCAGATGTCTTGAAGTAACAAATTTTCCATCCTTACCATAAAAAGGAGAGTTATTGATGCTGAACAGCATGCTCATCGTAGGCTCATCCACACTGATCACCGGTAATGCTTCCGGATTTTCCGCATCAGCGATCGTATCTCCGATATTAAAATCTTCGATACCCACTACTGCACAGAGGTCGCCGGCGGAAACCTCGCTTACTTTTTTCTTGCCCATCCCTTCAAACACATACAACTCTTTTACTTTTGATCTCTTAA